>VYME01000112.1_pt1 | contig 37006 bp, 30 predicted proteins | sample 5115281 | NCBI WGS metagenome assembly VYME01 (sample SAMN12291780, study PRJNA351875) | freshwater metagenome | isolation source: freshwater lake | place: USA: Michigan, Wintergreen Lake | collected 2013-08-08
GCGGCGACGTTCACGGTGTCACCGAAGACGTCACCGTCGCGACGGAGCACCGGACCGGCCTGGTAGCCGATGCGCAGTGTCATGGGGATGCCGTCCGTGCGCGGCAGTCCGTGGACGCCCGACTGCATGGCGCAGGCGGCGAGGGTGGCGGCGCCGCTGTCCGGGAACAGGCACATCAGTTCGTCCCCGATGGTCTTGATCACCTCGCCGCCGTTCGCGAGGACAGCCTCGGTGGCGACGGCCAGGCATTCGCCGACGCGGCGCAAGGCTTCCTTGTCACCGCAGCGCTCGTACAGCCGCGTGCTGCCGGCCACGTCGGCGAACAGGACCGTCATATTCGTCGCGTCGCTCATGGCGTTCGTGTCATCGGTGCGGACTTGCGAGTCATGCATTCTGGGATCGGATCGCGAGAACGGCCTGGTTGCGGAGGGTCTTCAGCATCGACAGCTCCTCGGACGTGAAGCGCAGTCCGCGGGCGTCCGAGCTGTCGCCGTAGAAGAGTGCGACGGGCTTCTTGTTGAGCATCACCGGGAAGAGGGCGAGCGACCGCGACGGGAGCGCCTTCCGGTACCAGTCGGGGATGGTGTTGCGGATGTTCTCGCCATCGACGTTCTCGATGTGGATGTCGACGCCCTGCGAAAGCGCTGCATGGAACACGTCCTTGGCGGGCGCCAGGCTGATCGAGAAGCCGCGACGCAGCAGGTCGTCCACGCCCTTGCCGAATCCGAGGCGCGCCTTCAGCGCGTTGTTCGCGGGGTCCCGCACCAGCAGCAGGACGCGCCCGAAGCCGATGCCGCGGTACATGGACTCGACGATCATCCGCAGGACGTCGTTCAGCTGGAACGTGGTCACGAGGGCGTTGGTGATGTCCTGGATACCCGCGGTCAGCACGGCCTTGCGCTCGTCCGTCGTCGGGCCGGTGCTCGCGGTGCTTTCGTCCTTGACGGTCGCGACCTTGGTGCCGGCGAGCGTCTCGTGCAATGCATCGGTGATCTTCTCGCCGGAGAACTCCTCGGACCACGACACGGCGCGCGCGAAGAATGCGCTGGACGCCGTGCTGAGACCGAGCGTCTCGGCGTCGGACGCGAGGGAGGTCACGGCCTTGTTGATCGCGGCGAGGATCTGCCCCTGGGAGATGGCGAGGGGTTCTCCGAACCGCTTCTCGAGCTTCAGCAGACGCGGTGCACGCTCCTCGTCGGTGCCGTAACGGATCAGGTCGGTCACGCCTCGGGACAGGGTGGCGACGAGGCGCATGCTGTCCGTGTCCGAGGTGGGCGGCATCGGTTGCGGGTCGAGCACGGGACGCATGGTGGCCACGACCCGGTCGGGGAACTTCCACGTCTTGGCGATCCCCATCCCCAGTTCGTCCATGGGTGCCCCGAGGGTTGCCGCCGCGACCTTGCGCTCGTCCTGACCGGTGCGCACGAGCTTCTGGATCTCGGCGTACTCCTCGTGGAAGTAGAAGGCCGTGAGGAGCCGCCCGAGGTTGTGGAACATCGAGCAGATGAACGCCTCCTCGGCGTCCCGCAGGCCGCTCGCGGCCAGCATCGAGCGGGCGAGCAGACCGTTGAAGTACGTGGCGATGATCTCTTCGCGCAGGGCCACGGCCTGGGACTTGTTCTGGAGGTGTTCGAAGAGCAGCAGACCCACGGCGATCGAGCGGACCTGGTCGAAGCCGATGACCATGATCGCCCGCGAGACCGTCGTCACGCCGCGCCCGGCAGTGCCGTAGTGCGCGGAGTTCACCAGCTTCATCAGCTTGTTCGTCACGGCGAAGTCCTTGAGGATCGCCGCGGCCAGGGTCGCCACCCCCTGCTTGTCGGATCCCATGGCCTTGGTGACCGTGGTGATCGTGTCGGTCAGGGCGGGGAAGTCGCTGCGCAGGCGGATGCGCCGCAGCAGGAACTCCATCGTCGCGTCGCTGACGGGCTCGATGTCATCGGTCGCGTCGTCTGGGCGGAGGTACTTCTCCAGCGCCTCCGCCATCTCTGACGCCGACGCATAGCGGTTCTCGGGTTCCTTCGTGAGCGAGCGCATCACGATGCCGTTCAGGGCCTCGTCGATGCCCTGGGCGAGCTTCGACGGCGGGGCAAACGGCACGCTCGCGATCTTGTGCAGCACCTCGAACACCGTGCTGCCGGTCACCGCGGGCTCACCCGTCAGCATCTCGTACAGCACCATGCCCACGGAGAAGACGTCCGACCGCGGGGAGAACTCGCGATTGGTGACGTACTCGGGCGCCGTGTACGCGGGCGTGCCGTGGAATCCGGTGTCGGAGGGGTCCTCGCCCGACATGAGGGACGCGATCCCGAAGTCCATGACCCGCGCCACGCCTTCGGTGGTGATCATGATGTTCCCGGGCTTGATGTCCCGGTGCACCACGCCCTTCTGGTGGGCGAAGTCGATCCCCTTCAGCATCTGCAGGGCGTACTCGACCGCCTGGATCGGCGCGATCGCTCCGCTGTCCCGCAGGACCCCGGCAAGGGTCGTCCCGGGCACGAACTCGAACACCAGATAGGGGCGATCCTGATCCCGGCCGGCGTCGAATAGGGTCACCACATTCGGGTGGACGAGACGGCTCGCCATGACCGCTTCGTCCAGCAGCGTGCGGACGGCGTCGGGATTGGCGCGGGCGTCGACGTCGACGGTCTTGATGGCGACATCGCGTTTCAGGTCGGGGTCATGGGCGAGCCAGACGGTCCCCTGGGTGCCTTTGCCGAGGGGTTTGACGACCTCGAATCGGCCGATGCGCTGTGCGGTCTGGGGAAGGGATGCCATGGCTGCACCTACGGCATACGGCGGCGTTTCTTTATCTTTTGACGGGGCGGCGCGCAAGCCCGGCAGGTGGGTCCAGGTGCTTGAAAAAAAGGGGAATTGCGGAATGAGGGTGGGAGAGGTGCGTATGCCATAATCCAGGCCTTCCGAGGCACGGACTTCCCTACAGAGCACCATGGACGACAACAAGACGAAGGCATTGGCGGCAGCCCTCTCCCAGATCGAGAAGCAATTCGGGAAGGGTTCGATCATGCGGCTCGGCGAGAACGACGTGAGCCAGGACATCCAGGTGGTGTCCACCGGCTCCCTCGGTCTCGATCTCGCCCTCGGCATCGGCGGCCTTCCCCGCGGGCGGATCGTCGAGATCTACGGCCCGGAATCCTCCGGCAAGACGACGCTCACCCTTCAGGTCATCGCCGAGGCCCAGGCCCTCGGCGGCATCGCGGCCTTCATCGACGCGGAGCATGCCCTCGATCCGCAGTACGCCCGGAAGCTCGGCGTCCGCACCGAGGACCTCCTGATCTCCCAGCCGGACAACGGCGAACAGGCCCTCGAGATCGCCGACATGCTGGTGCGGTCCGGCTCCGTGGACGTCGTCGTGGTCGATTCGGTGGCGGCCCTGACCCCCAAGGCGGAAATCGAAGGCGAGATGGGCGACCAGCTTCCCGGTCTGCAGGCCCGCCTGATGAGCCAGGCGCTACGCAAGCTGACCGCCAACATCAAGCGCTCGAACACGCTGGTCATCTTCATCAACCAGATCCGGATGAAGATCGGCGTGATGTTCGGCAACCCGGAAACCACCACGGGCGGCAACGCGCTGAAGTTCTACGCGTCCGTCCGCATCGACATCCGCCGGATCGGTTCCATCAAGAAGGGCGAGGAGGTCATCGGCAGCGAGACCCGCGTCAAGGTCGTCAAGAACAAGACCGCGCCGCCCTTCCGCAATGCCGAGTTCGACATCCTCTATGGCGAGGGCATCTCCCGCGAAGGCGAAGTTATCGAGCTGGGCGTCGCCAACAACATCGTCGACAAGTCCGGCGCCTGGTACGCCTACAACGGCGAGAAGATCGGCCAGGGCAAGGACAACGCCCGGGAGTTCCTCAAGGAGCATCCCGAGATGTCCCGGGAGATCGAGCAGAAGATCCGCGCGGCCGTGGGCGTGACGCCCCTGCCCGAGGTGGCCGAGGAAGATTGACGGCAGGTTCGCATCGATCGCGGGTAGCGCTTGGCTGAAGGACCGTCGCTCCGGGCCCGCGCGTTCGCCATGCTGGCCCGGCGGGACCACGGGCGCGTCGAGCTCGGACGCAAGCTCGCCCGCCACGCCGACGAGTCCGACGACATTCCGGCCTTGCTCGACGACCTGGAGCGCGCCGGCTACCTCTCGGACGGACGCGTGGCGGAGCAGATCGCCCGCCGGCATGCGGGCAGTCACGGTCCGATGCGGGTGGCGCGGGACCTCGAGGCGCGTGGTGTTCGCGCGGCCGATATCGAGAACGTCGTGGCGGCGGCGCGCGAGGCCGAACCGGCCCAGGCACTCCAGGTGCTCCGCCGGAAGTTTCCAGACCCGCCGGTCGATGCAGCCGAGTACGCCCGCCAGGGGCGATATCTCGCCAACCGCGGTTTCTCGCCCGCGGTCATTCGTCGCGTGGTGCGTGCCCGCTCCGGTCCCGACGACTGAGCGGTCCGTTACCGATGCCGGCGCCCCCGCGTTCCGGCGCAACCGATTGCCGAAAACCCCTTCCCAGGCGCTATGCTTCGGGCTCCCTAGAATGTCCTGCCTCCCAGACCGACCATGAAAAGCAGCGAAATCCGCCATCGATTCCTCGAGTACTTCCGCCGCAACGGCCACGCCGTGATCTCGTCTTCGCCGCTCGTGCCCGGCAACGATCCCACGCTGCTGTTCACCAATGCCGGCATGGTGCAGTTCAAGGATGTCTTCCTGGGGCAGGATCGGCGCCCGTACTCGCGTGCCACCACGTCGCAGCGCTGCGTGCGTGCCGGCGGCAAGCACAACGACCTCGAGAACGTGGGCTACACGGCCCGCCATCACACGTTCTTCGAGATGCTCGGCAATTTCAGTTTCGGTGACTACTTCAAGCGCGAGGCGATCGAGTTCGCCTGGGGCTTCCTCACCGAGGAACTGGGTCTCCCGAAGAACAAGCTGTGGGTGACGGTGCACGCCGACGACGACGGCGCCGAGAAGATCTGGCTCGAGGACATGTTGGTGCCGGCGGACCGCGTGGTCCGCATCGCCACGAACGACAACTTCTGGCAGATGGGCGATACCGGGCCCTGCGGCTACTGCACCGAGATCTTCTTCGATCACGGTCCGGGCGTGGCCGGTGGCCCACCCGGATCCCCCGATGCCGACGGCGATCGCTACATCGAGATCTGGAACCTGGTGTTCATGCAGTTCAACCGGGACGACAAGGGGGTGCTGCATCCGCTGCCCAAGCCCTCGGTCGACACCGGCATGGGCCTCGAGCGCATCAGCGCCGTCATGCAGGGTGTCCACTCCAACTACGACATCGATCTCTTCCAGGAACTCATCGTCGCCGCCGCGCGCGCGACCGGTGCGGAAGATCTCGAGAACAATTCCCTGAAGGTGATCGCGGACCACATCCGCGCCTGCAGCTTCCTCATCACCGACGGCGTGATCCCCGGCAACGAGGGGCGCGGCTATGTCCTGCGCCGGATCATCCGTCGCGCCATCCGGCACGGCTACAAGCTGGGCTGCAAGCGACCCTTCTTCCATTCGCTCGTGGCGGCCCTGGTGCATGCGATGGGCGAGGCCTATCCGGAACTCGTCGCGGCGCAGTCCAAGGTGGAGCAGGTGCTGAAGCAGGAGGAGGAACGCTTCGCCGAGACCCTCGAACACGGCATGGCCGTCCTGGAAGGCGCGATGCAGAAGGAGGACCGCATGCTCGACGGGTCCACGGTGTTCAAGCTGTACGACACCTACGGATTCCCGCTCGACCTGACAGCCGACATCGCCCGCGAGCGCGGCTTCACCGTCGATTTCGCCGGCTTCGAGGCCGAGATGGAGCAGCAGCGCAATCGTGCCCGCGCCGCCTCCCGCTTCCAGATGCAGACGGGGGTCGAGTACACCGGCCAGCCCACCGAGTTCCGCGGTTACGAGACCCTCGAGGACGATGCCGAGGTCCTCGCCCTGTATCGCGACGGCAGCTCCGTCACGCAGGTCGAGGCCGGCGAGAACGCCGTCGTGGTCCTCGACCGCACGCCCTTCTACGCGGAATCCGGTGGTCAGGCCGGTGATGCGGGCGAACTGGTCTCGGCCTCGGGCACGTTCACCGTCACCGATACGCTGAAGATCCAGGTCACCGTGTTCGGGCATCACGGCAAGATGGCCACCGGCCGCCTGGCCGTGGGCGACCGTCTGACGGCCCGCGTCGATGGCGTTCGTCGCCATCGGGCCGCGTTCAACCATTCCGCGACCCACCTGATGCACGCGGCACTCCGCAAGGTGCTGGGTTCGCACGTCAGCCAGAAGGGCTCCCTCGTCGATGCGCATCACACCCGCTTCGACTTCAGCCATTCCCAACCGGTGACGGCCGACGAACTCGCCCAGGTGGAGGATCTCGTCAATCGCGAGATCCGGCGCAACGTGCCCGTGGAGGCACGCGTCATGAAGTACGACGAGGCCCTGAAGGCGGGTGCCATGGCGCTCTTCGGCGAGAAGTACGGGGACGAGGTGCGCGTGATCGGCATGGGCGACTTCTCGACCGAACTCTGCGGTGGCACGCACGTGAAGCGCAGCGGCGACATCGGGTTCTTCAAGATCATCGGTGAGGCCGGCGTGGCCGCCGGCGTCCGCCGCATCGAGGCCGTGACGGCCGATGGCGCGCTCGCCTACACCCGCGGCCAGGAGCGCCAGCTTGCCGAGATCGCCGGCATGCTTCGCGCGCCCGCACCCGAGATCGGTGCAAAGCTCGCGCAGACGCTCGACACCGTGAAGTCGCTCGAGAAGGAACTGGCCCGTCTCAAGGGCAAGCTCGCGTCGTCGCAGGGTGACGATCTCGCGGGTTCCGCGCGCGACGTGAAGGGCATCAAGGTGCTCGCCGCGAAGATGGAGGGCGCGGACGCGAAGGCCCTGCGGGAGACCATCGACAAGCTGCGCGACAAGCTCGGCGCCGCCGTGGTGGTGCTGGGCAGTGCGGAGGGAACTGACAAGCTCACGCTGATCGCAGGCGTGTCGAAGGACCTCACCGGCAAGGTGAAGGCCGGCGAACTGGTCGGCTTCGTGGCGGGGCAGGTGGGCGGCAAGGGCGGCGGCAAGCCCGATCTCGCGCAAGGCGGCGGCACGAACGTCGCAGGCCTCGATGCGGCGCTCGCTTCGGTGCTGGCCTGGGTCGAAGCCAAGCTTTAATCCGGTCGGCCCTCCGGGCCGACCTCATCACGGGCGCGCCGTTCACCGGCCGCACGGATACGAGGAGAAGGCGATGAAGCGCACGATGATGTTGCTGGCCGGAGCAGCGATGGTGGCCATGCCGGCCCTGGGATTCGCCCAGGCGAAGGAAGTCACGACGACGCAGACGATCCGCATCAAGGCATTGCCAGAGCAGGTGTGGCCCTACGTCGCCGACTTCGGTGGGCTGGCGAAGTGGTTCCCGCCGGCGGAGTCGAGCCGGCTCGTGTTCAAGAAGCGGAGCGAGGAGGGCGCGATCCGCGAACTGCTGCGCAAGAACGGGACGCGCGTGACGGAGAAGCTGACCGAGTACGACCCGACCAACATGCGCATCACCTACACGTACGCCGACGGCGCGGTCATGGCGAGCGACTACTTCGCGACGATCCAGGTGAAGGATGCCGGCAACGGGGAGACGGAGGTCGTGTGGAGCGGCCGGTTCACGCGGCTCGCCTACGGACAGGACCCGGCGCCCGCCGGCCAGGACGACGATTCCCTGCGGACGTTCTTCACGAATGCCTACAAGGCCGGTCTGGGTGCGCTGAAGGCGGCTGTCGAAGCGCCTTGATTCGAGAGTGGTGACCCGACGCGGCTTCCGGGGTTACGGGGCCGCGTCGGCGATGTTGTTGGCCCATTCGATGGCGCCTACATAGGCATCACCCACCTGCATGGCATTCAGGTTGCCGATGTGCGCGATCTGCTGCTCGATGCCTGCGACATCCGAGAGCTCCACCTGTTCGGCGAGATTGAGGAGGTCGCCCAACGCCCCCTCGCGCCGCAGCACGGCGGCACTCACCTTTTCCGGGACGGCGAGCGAGGCCAGGATCTCCTCGATGGGACGCCCGAGCAGCGCGCTCACCAGCGACATGATCCCGACGAGGAAGGCTTCCTCCGCCTGGCGCGGGCTGCCGGTCGCCGTGGACAGCAGCTCCATCAGCTTCCCGCGGGTCGCGGCCAGCATCAGCAACGGCGATGGAAACTGCGCATCGGGCGATGCCGCCGTCGCGAACATCAGCAGTTGCAGCCATCGCTGCAGCTGACTTCTCCCCAATACGGCGATCGCTTCCTTCAGCGAGTTGATGCGTGCCTTCGCCCCTATCGACACCGAGTTCACGAGTCGCAGAAGGTTGATCGTGAGGTCGGGGTTCTGCTTGAAGATCTTCTCGATCTCCGTCGTGTCCGCGTCGGAGACCACGAGTCCGACAAGCTGCATGATCGCGGATTCCGTGTGCGACAGCCGCTTGCCTTCGAGCACGGTCGGTTTCGCGAAGTAGTAGCCCTGGAAGAGTTCGTAGCCGAGGGCCAGGCAGCGATCCACCTGCTCCCGGGTGTCGACCTTCTCCGCGAGGAGACGCACGGGCCACTTCCTGAGTTGTGCGGTGGTCTCGGCGAGTTCCTGGTCGGTATGCCCCGGGATCTCGACCTTCACGACGTCGATGAAATCGAGGATCGGTGCGTAGCGTTCGGTGCCCCCCGCGAAGTCATCGAGCGCAAGCCGGAAGCCCGCTGCGCGCAGTTCGCGCAGCCGTGCCACCAGGGCCTCGTTGATCTCCACGGTCTCCAGCACTTCGAGCACCACACGCTCCTTCGGCAGCAGCTCGATGACCTCGCTCATCAGCAGCGATGCCGAGAGATTGATGTAGCCGGTGAAGTGTCCGAGCACAGCTTCCACACCCAGCTCGGAGAACGCGTGATTGATGACTGTCGCCGTGGCGAGGAGGTCATCGTGGATATGCGCGCCGTTGGCCTGGCTGGAGCGGAACAGCAGTTCGAAGGCGACGAGGTTGCCCTGTCGGTCAAGAATCGGCTGCCGCCCCAGGAAGAGGTTGTTCTCGCTCACGGAACCGGTCAGAAAGGCAGGGTCACGTTGGGGGCGACGGACAGGATGGCGCGTCGGAAGGCTTCCTGGATGCGCGCGAGCGCCGCGGCGTTGTCGCCCTCGAACCGCAGGACCACGACCGGTGTGGTGTTCGAGGACCGCGCGAGCCCGAAGCCGTCCGGGTACTCGGCCCGCACGCCGTCGATCGTCAGGATGTCGGTGGCGCCGTCGAAGCGTCCCTCGCGCTGCAGCTTGTCGATGAGCACGAAGTTCTCGCCCTCGGCGAGCTTGATCTGCAGTTCGGGCGTGTTCACGGAGTCCGGCAGCGATTCGAGCGGCACGCTGACGTCGGGCACGCGGGAGAGGATCTCGAGGAGACGCGCACCCGCATAGACGCCATCGTCGAAGCCGTACCAGCGCTCCTTGAAGAACACGTGGCCGCTCATCTCGCCGGCAAGCGGCGAACCCGTCTCGCGAAGCTTCGCCTTGATGAGCGAGTGTCCCGTCTTCCACATGAGGGGCCGACCACCGCGCTCGCGGATCCACGGAAAGAGGGCGCGGGTGCACTTCACGTCGAAGATGATCTCGGCGCCGGGATTGCGGCTGAGGACATCCTCGGCGAACAGCATGAGCTGTCGATCGGGGTAGATGATGCGGCCGCGCTTCGTGACCACGCCGAGGCGGTCGCCGTCGCCGTCGAAGGCGAAACCCAGCTCGCCGCCTTCGCGCAGTTCCCGGATGAGGTCTTCCAGGTTTTCGGGCTGTGACGGATCGGGATGGTGGTTCGGGAAGGTGCCGTCCACCTCGCAGAACATCTCGGTCACGCGGCAGCCCAGGCGCCGGTACAGCTCGGGGGCGAATCCGCCGGCGACGCCGTTGCCGGCATCCACGACAAGATCGATCGGGCGCGCGAGCTTCACATCGCCCACGATGCGTGCGATGTAGGCCTCGGCCACATCGGCGGTCGTGTAGCCGCCCGCCCCGGTCGTGAACTGGTTGGTCTCGACGCGACGCCGAAGGTTCTGGATCGCCTCGCCCGCGATGGCCTCATCGGCCATCACCATCTTCAGGCCGTTGTACTCGGGCGGGTTGTGGCTGCCCGTCACCATGATCCCGGACCGCGTGCCGAGGTGGTGTGCGGCGAAGTACAGCATGGGAGTCGTCACGAGGCCGACATCGACCACGTCGCAGCCGGCGGCACGCAGACCCGTGGCGAGGGCTTCGGCGAGCATCGGACCCGAGAGCCGGCCGTCCCGACCGATGGCCACCCGCGGCGTGCCGCGAGCCAGTGCCTCGCTGCCGAAGGCGCGTCCGATGGCCTCCACGGCGGTCGGTGTGAGGGCGGTCTGGACGATGCCGCGGATGTCGTAGGCCTTGAAGATCTCGGGTGCGATGGAAGGCATGATCCTGACAGGAGAATTGGAATCGTTCGATTATCGCCGCCTCCCGTCAGGCGTTCCAGCGCGAGGGGGGGCATGTTTATGCAATTCAGTTGCTGCACTTGTTCGGGGGACGGCGAATGGGGGCCCCGCCTGAATGATTCGACACGCCGCGGCAGGACTTGAAGCGAGATTGACCGCTGCACCGGCCTCCGCAGGCACGAGCTCCCGCTCAGGGTGGACCTGATCGTCCGTGGGCGGTGAAGAATCGGCAGAGACGTTCGGGGAGCCAGCGGACATGCCCCGGAAACGGACCGCTGACGAATCCCACGTGGCCGCCGGTGGCGGGTTGCTCGAGCGTGACCGAGGCCGACACGGCCGTGGCGTCCGGGAGGCGATTTGCCGGGAGGAACGGGTCGTTCCGGGCATTGAGGATCAGGGTCGGCACCTGGATCCGCGGCAGGTCGGGCAGGCTGCTCGCGCGCGTCCAGTAGTCGGTGACATCGCGATAGCCGTGGAGCGGTGCGGTGAACGCGTCGTCGAAGTCGTGGAAGTCCCGCGCCGCGGCGACCCGTGAGCGGTCGGCCAGCCCGGGGAATCGGTCGATCTGCGCCAGCGCCTTCGGACGCAGGGTGCGCAGGAACTCGGCGGTGTAGGCGCGGTTGAATCCCTGTCCGAGCACCGTGCCTGCGGCCATGAGATCCAGCGGTGCGCTCACGGCTGCGGCGGCGTCGACGACTTCGCCCGCAGCCGCGCCTTCCCGGGCGAGCCATTTCAGCAGGGCGTTGCCTCCCAGTGAAACGCCCGCGACGTACAGCCCGCGCCCCGCGATGCCGCGGAACCGTTCGAGGATCCATCCGATCTCTTCGGCGTCTCCGGAGTGGTAGGCGCGGGGGGTGCGGTTGAGGGTGCCGCCGCAGCCGCGGAAGTGCGGCACGGCACCCCGCCAGCCGAGACTCGCCACGTGCGCCATGAGTGCCGCCGCGTAGGGGCTGCCGGAGTTGCCCTCCAGCCCGTGGAAATGCACGACGAAAGGTGATCCGGCCGGGCCGTCGACCCGATCGACGTCGATGTGATCACCGTCCGGCGTGTCCCACTGTTCCCGCCGGTACCGCGGCGGGCGCGGGCGCACCACCAGCGTCGGGTAGACCGTCTGGAGATGGCGTCCGGGCAACCACCAGGGGGCGCGATAGGACACGGGCGCGCGGGTCCTCAGTGCAGCGTTGGTGCCGGACCGTCGTCGGCGTCGGAGCCCAGTTCGCTGCCCGGGTTGCTGCCGTGGTGCATCCACAGGCGCCAGCCGGCGGGCGTTCGGATGAGCACGTTCGTCACGAGGACGCGAGCCGACATGCGTCCGGATCCGGCCACCGAGATCTCTTCCGTGACACTGTGGATGCGGATCTCCGGCTGGTCGAGAACGACGCCCTCCGCCCGCCGGAACGTAAGCTTCACGCCACCACCGAAGATGCTCCGCCACGATTCCCGCACTTCGACGCGTCCGACGAGCCGGTCACCGCCGGGATGGATGCAGATGATGTCTTCCTGATCGGCCCACGTGCTCATCATCGCTTCCAGGTCGATCTTCTCGAAGGCCCGATAGAAGGCATCCTCGGCTTCCTCGGGCGTGGCATACACGGGAGCGCTCACGGCGGATTCCCCGCAGCGGCGAGCGTTTCGGCAAGAACGGACTCCACGGACAGATCCTCCATGCAGGCGAAGTGACCGAGCGGGCACTCGCGGCGGAAACACGGACTGCAGGGCACCGGGTGCCGCACGATGCGGGCCACGGGAGAAAGCGGCGGCGTGTAGTCCGGTGAACTGGACCCAAACAGCGCCACGACGGGGCTGCCGACGGCGGCAGCCACATGCATGAGGCCCGAGTCGTTGCTGACGACCACGGCAGCGCAGGCCAGGAGATCCGCGGCGTCGCCGAGATCGGTGCGGCCTGCCAAGTTGTCGCAGGCGCCTTCGGACACTTCGCGGATGGCCTCGGCGACCGGGGCATCCTTGGCGGAGCCGAGGAGCCAGACGGCGAATCCGCGGTCACGGAGTCGGCGGGCCAGCGCGGCGAAATGCCTGACCGGCCAGCGTTTCGCGGGCCCGTATTCCGCGCCGGGACACAAGCACGCCACGGGGCGGTCCAGGGTGATCCCGAGGCGCGAGGCGAGGGCATCCCCGGCATTCGTCGCCCCCTGGAGGTGCGGCAGGGAAGGTACGGGCGGACCGTCGCCCAGCATCAGGAAGCGATCGACCAGGCGCGGGACGCGGGCTGCATCGAACTGCCGGATGTCGTTGAGCAGGCCGCGCCGTTGCTCGCCCAGGAAACCGGTGCGCCGAGGAATGCCCGCGAGCCACGGGACAAGTGCAGATTTCAGGGAGTTGGGAAGGACCACCGCCTGCCGGTAGCCGCGGGCCCGCAGGCTCCGCGCGGTGCGCCAGCGCTTCCCGAGCGCCAGCTCGCCATGGGCGAAGGGACTGTCGATCGCCTCCGCGATGCCGGGCATGCGCCGTACGATCGGCAGGACCCATCCCGGGGCGAAGACATCGACGGGGGAGCCGGTGGCCCGAAGGCGGGCGATCAACGGCTCCGCCATGACCATGTCGCCCACCCAGCTCGGGCCGACGACCAGGATGCGGTCGGTCATGGTCCGGCCCAGGCTCGACGCGTCAGTGCCCCTTCGGTGCAGGGCCCGTCAGCGTGTAGTGCGTGCCGCAGTACGGGCAGAGCGCCTCGCCCGTCGTCTCGATCGGCAGGAACACCCTCGGGTGGGAATTCCACAGGGCCATCGCCGGCGTGGGGCAGTGGAGCGGAAGATCCGCAGCCACCACCTCCACCCGGCGCGATTTCGGATCCGGCTTGCCGGCTTGCATGGTGTGCCTCGTCAGACGAAGGAAAGCCAGGACAGGTGCTTCTCGTCCCGGGCATTGACCACGTCGAAGAACATCGACTGCAGCTTGGCCGTGATCTCGCCGCGGGCGCCGTTGCCGATGGCGCGGTTGTCCAGCTCGCGGATCGGCGTCACTTCCGCCGCGGTGCCCGTGAAGAAGGCCTCGTCCGCGATGTAGATGTCGTCGCGGGTCATGCGCTTGGAGGTGACTTCGAGGCCGATGTCGCGCGCGAGCTGGATCACGGTGTCGCGGGTGATGCCGATCAGGGCGGACGTCAGTTCCGGCTCGTACAGGCGGCCGTTCTTGATCACGAAGAGATTCTCGCCGGCGCCCTCGGCGACGTACCCGTCCACGTCGAGTAGCAGGGCCTCGTCGTAGCCGTCCTGCGTGGCTTCGAGGTTGGCAAGGATCGAGTTGGCGTAGGTCGCCGCGAACTTCGCGCGGGCCATCGTCACGTTGATGTGGTGCCGGGCGAACGAGGAGGTCTTCACGCGAATGCCCTTCTCGATGCCGTCGGCGCCGAGGTAGGCCCCCCAGGGCCAGGCTGCGATGGCGACGTGCACCGTGGCGCCGCGGGGGGAGACCCCCATCTTCTCGGAGCCGTAGAAGGCTATGGGTCGGACGTAGCAGGAGTCGAGCTTATTGGCCTGGACGACCTCGCGACTCGCTTCCATCAACGTCTGGCGGTCATACGGCATCTTCATCATGTAGATGTGTGCCGAGTTGAACATCCGGTCGATGTGCTCCTCGAGCCGGAAGATCGCGGTCCCTTTCGCCGTGTTGTAGGCGCGCAGGCCCTCGAAGACCGAGAGTCCGTAGTGCAGCGAGTGGGTCAGCACGTGCGTGTTGGCTTCCCGCCAGGGCACGAGCTTGCCGTCGTACCAGATGAACCCGTCGCGGTCGGCCATGGACATGCTGAATCTCTCCTCTGGGAAAGGGCGGATTGTAGCCGAAGACCCCCGCGTGACCGAAGGTACAGTCCGCGCGAACGGCTGGCAGCACAGTGTCATTGCGGGCGTCGAAGTTGCTTGCTGGTCCAGCGCCGCATGCCCTACCCTCGACCGGTACTGAGTTCCTGTACCCCATGTACCCGCCCGTACGGATGCCATCACCCGCCAGTTCGTCCTCCCAGCCCGACGGCGTGCCACCACTCTCGTGGCGGCAGCGGCTCGCCCTCGCCGCATTCCAGCCCGACGACGATGCCGACGCGCGTCTGCGAAAGACGTTCCTTCTCCTCACGGCCGCGATCACGAACGTGGCCGCCGCCGCGTGGCTGGCGCTCTACTGGATCCTGGGGATCCGCCTGCCGAGCAGCCTTCCGCTCGGATATCAGATCGCCTCCACCGCACTGTTCGTCTACTTCCTGCGTTCGCGCGATTTCGCCCGCTATCGGTTCGCGCAGTTGTCGCTCTTCCTCTTCGTACCCTTCGCAGTCCAGTGGACGATGGGGAGTTTCGTTGTCTCCTCCGGGATCGTGCTGTTCGCACTGCTGGCACCGATCGGCGCGCTGGTCGCGTGCGGTGCGCGGGAATCCATGCCGTGGTTTGTCGCCTTCCTGGTGCTGACCGTGGCCTCCGGCGTGGTCGACTTCATCCTGGCGGATGCCGCGCCGGGCGTGCCGTCGCAGACGGTGGCGGTCTTCTTCGCGCTCAACGTGACGATGCTCTCGGCGATCGTCTATCTCCTGCTGAGGCACTTCCTGCTGCAGCGGGAACAGGTGCAGGTCGCCCTGGCGAGGGAGCACGAACTGCTCGGCGAAGAGCGGGAGAAGTCCGAGGCGCTGCTCGCCTCGATGCTGCCGCTCTGGGTCGCGGAGCGGCTGAAGCGCGACCCGTCCACCATCGCCGAAGGGCATGCCGACTGCTCCGTGATGTTCGCCGACATCGTCGACTTCACCCGCCTCTCGGGTCGTCTGGAGCCCCGTCGCGTGGTGGGCTTCCTCAACCATGTCTTTACACTCCTCGACGATCTCTGCCGGCAGTACGGCCTGGAGAAGATCAAGACGGTCGGTGATGCCTACCTCGTCGTGGGCGGCATGGGGGCCGGAAATCCGCGATACGTGGAAGCGATCGCCGACATGGCGCTCGATCTTCAGGCGCTGGTCGATACCGACCCGCTCATGCGCGAGCACGGCATCCGGTTCCATGTGGGCATCGCGACGGGCCCTGTGGTCGCAGGCGTGATCGGCACCACGCGCCGCAGCTTCGATGTCTGGGGCAACACCGTGAATCTCGCCGCCCGGGTCACGGAGGATTGCCCGCCGGGCGCCGTGCTCGTCGACCGCGCGACGTACGCGAGGCTCGCCGACAGGTACCGATTCGATGAGCCGCGGGAGGCCATCTACCAGGGGAAGGGACGCACCCTCGTGTTCCGCCTCGCCGGGCGCACCGCCGGTCAGTCGCCGAACACGGTCGTCCAGAGCCCCAGTACGGCCGACCGTTCCTCCGCGAGTTCGTCCGGCGCGACGCGGGCGTAGCGGTCGCCGCGCAGTCGCAGCGCGTGCTGGCGTCTCCGGTAGGCGCGATAGGCGTCGGCAGCGGCCGTGCCGATGCCGCGCGGCAGCAGGCCGAGGGACTCGGTGAGCTTCAGCAGGGCGATGTTGCCGACGTTCCCGGTGAGCGCATCGTGGTCGGCCGCGTGGGCGAGGACGAGGTACTGCACCGCGAACTCCACGTCGACGATGCCCCCCGGGTCGTGCTTCACGTCGAAGAGGCCGCTGGTGTTCGGGTGTCCGTCGCGCATCTTCTGCCGCATCGCCCGCACGTCGCCCCGCAGTGCGTCGGCCGATCGCGGTAGCCTCAGGATCTCGTTGCGCAGCGCCTCGAACCGCTGGCCCAGCACCCCATCGCCGGCAACGAATCGCGCGCGGGTCAGCGCCTGGTGCTCCCACGGCCAGGCCGATCCGCGCTGATAGGTCTCGAAGGCCTCGATCCGGCTCACCAGGAGTCCGCTCGCGCCATCCGGACGCAATCGAAGATCCGTCTCGTACAGCAGACCGGCGCCCGTGTGGCTAGTCAGCGCACCGTTCATCCGCTGGGCAAGCCGTGCGTAGTTCTCGGACGCCTCCGGGGCCTCGTCGTCGTACAGGAAGATGATGTCGAGGTCGCTCTCGTAGCCGAGCTCCTTTCCGCCCAGCTTGCCGTACGCCACCACGGCGAAGCGCGGCTCGTCCCGATGGCGGGTCGGCATCCGGGCCCACGTGATCCGGAGGACCTGCCGGAGCAGCATCGTCGCGAGGTCCGACAGGTGGTCGGAGAGGCGCTCCAGCGTCACGCTGCCCGCGAGGTCTAGCGCGAGCAGCCTGAACGTCTGGGTGTGGCGGCAATGCCGGAGGAGATCGAGTTGCACTTCGTGGTTGCCGTCGGCTGCCGTGAGATCGTCGACGAGCCGGGCTTCGACGGCGGACCAGTCCGGCTCCTGCAATTGCTGGATGTCGATGAGTTCGTCCAGCAGCATCGGATGCCGCGCGAGATAGTCGCAGGCCCACGGCGACTGGGAGACGAGCCGCGCCACGGACGACAGCGCCTGCGGATACTCGACCAGCAGGGCGATGTACGACTCGCGCCGACCGATGCTCTCGACGATGCGCAGCAGGCGTTCGAGCGTGTCGTCCGGCGCCGGATGCCGTGCTGCCGCGCGCACCATGCGCGGCAGCAGCTGATCGACGCGCGCCTGTGCCTGCCCGCCCATGCGCTGGAACCGCACACTGCCCCGCATCGACTGGAGGCGTACGAGCGCCTGCGCGCCGTCGCGATAGCCGAGCCCGGCCATGACCGCCTCGGCTTCCCCGTTGTCGGATCCGCGCAGGGCCGCATCGAGCGGATCCCCCTCGCCCTGCCCGGCCCCGGCGAAGATCGCGCCGAAGTGTCGCGACACGCGCGCGCGGAACTCGTCGAGGCGGGAGAGGAGGGCGGCATAGTCGGCGCACCCCATCGATTCGGCGACGCGGTCGCGGTCGCCGTCGTCCTGCGGGAGCGCCTGCGTCTGCTGGTCGTCGAGGTACTGGAGGCGATGTTCGAGATCGCGCAGGAACCGATAGGCGTCGAGCAGTTCGCCGACGGCGTCGGCCGGCAGCAGTCCGCGATCGGCGAGGGCGCGAAGCGCGGTCCGCGTGGATCGCACGCGAAGCCCGGCGTCGCGGCCGCCGCGGATGAGCTGGAACACCTGTGCCGTGAACTCGATCTCCCGGATGCCGCCCGGGCCCAGCTTGATGTTGTCGGCGATGTCGCGCCGCCGGACTTCGGAGGCCACCTGGCCGTGGAGTTCGCGCATCGACTGGATGGCGCTGAAGTCGAGGTGCCGTCGGTAGACGAACGGGCGGATCAGGGCATCGAGTTCCGGGATGCGGTCGCCGGTGAGCGCGCGGCCCTTCACCCAGGCGTAGCGCTCCCACGCGCGGCCCTGGGCCGTGAAGTACTCCTCGAGCATGTCGAGGCTCACGGCAAGCGGGCCGCTTTCGCCATAGGGGCGCAGGCGCATGTCGACCCGGAAGACGAATCCATCCTCCGTGACCTCGCTCAGCGCGCCGATCAGCTTCCGGCCGAGACGCGTGAAGTACTCGTGGGTCGAGATGACGCGGCCGCCCCGGGTCTCGCAGTCCTCCGGATAGACGTAGATGAGGTCCACGTCGGACGAGACATTCAGCTCGCCACCGCCCAGCTTGCCCATCCCGACCACCATCAGCTGCTGGCGACGACCATCGCGATCGACGGGGATGCCGTACGTCGCAGCCTGCCAGCCGTCGAGACGCTCGAGTGCGAAGGCGATGGTGGTCTCGGCGAGCGCGGTCATCGCGGCCATCACGTCCTCGAGATGGCCCGGCCCGGCGAGATCGCGGGCAATCGTATGCAGCATGACGCGGCTGCGCAGCTGTCGCAGGGCCCGCTTCAGCGCGCTCTCGTCGGCGGGTGCCGCGGCCTCGAGTTCGGCGCGCATGCGATCGGCATCGAAGGCGTGCCCGAGGCGTTCCGGTTCGAGCAGATGCGGATCCCGGTCGAGCAGTCGACGGGCATAGCGCGAGAACCGGGAGGCGGCGTCCAGAGGAGCGGCGGGGACCATGGCAAGGTACACTGGTTTGTGACGGCAAGAGCGAAATCGAGGCGGGCGAAGCGTAGCGCGGATCATGGTCCCGGAGCAGGCATTCCGAGCCTGGCTTCCCATCCCCTGCGCGCATGTCGACCGGCCATCGCGCGAGCATCCCCACACCCTGTTCCCCTGACGATCCCAGCGTGCTGCGCGTAGTCCATCTCCGGTCTCTCTGGCGTCTGCTTCGCCGCGGTCTTCGACTGCTGGGCCGGATCGCGCTCGTGGCCGGCATCGCCTTCGCGCTCCTGGTGCTCTCCCTGAGGTACATCGTCCTGCCGCGGATCGACACCTTCCGCGACAACGTCGAGACGGCCGTGACCCGGTCGGTGGGCAGGCAGGTGACCATCGGTCGCATGGACGGGCACTGGCTGGGATTGCACCCGCGACTCACCCTCGCCGACGTGACGGTCCACGACGAGCAGAAGCGACCCGCACTGCGCCTGTCGAGCGTCGATGCGGTGCTCGCGTGGCGTTCGCTCCTGGTGGGCGAGGTACGTCTGAAGTCCCTCGTCATCGAGCATCCCGACCTCGTGGTGCGGCAGGACCGTGCCGGCCTGATCACCATCGCCGGCATTCCCGTCCGCACCGACGGACCCGACAGCGGCGTCGGGGACTGGGTGCTCGCCCAGGCGCTCATCCAGATCAACGATGCCCGGCTCGTGTGGATCGACGAGAAGCGCGGCGCACCGCCACTGGTGCTGACCGACGTCGTGCTGCAGCTGGAGAACCGGCGGGCCCAGCACCGGTTCGCCCTGCGTGCCCGTCCGTCGAGCGAAGTGGGTACCCAGATCGATGTCCGCGGCGATTTCCGGGCGCGGCGCGCGAGCAGCCTCGCGACGGCCCGTGGCCGCCTATATCTGAACACGCCCTATCTCAATCTCGGGGCCGTCCGTCATTGGGTGGATCTGCCGGTGACGCTCGAGTCCGGGGCCGGTGCCGTCGAGGGCTGGCTCGAATTCGCGAACGGCGGGGCGCAGAGCGCCACCATCGACGTCCGCGTCGCGGGGGCCGTCGCCCGGTTCGATCCGGAGATCGAAGCGCTCGACCTGCCGGAGTTGCAGGGACGTCTCACGTGGCTGCGCACGCCGGACGGCTTCGAGGCCTCGGCGCGCCGCCTGGAGATCGGGACGGGCACCGGCGCGGTGTTGCCGCCCGCGGATGTGCTGGTCCGCCGTCGGACGGCGGCACAGGGTCGCACCGCCCGCTGGCAGGTGGAGTCCGACCGGGTCGACATTGCCCCGCTGATGTACGTGGCCGGGCGGCTGCCCCTCGCGCAACCGCTGCGCGAAGCGCTGCAGCTGCACGCGCCGGCCGGGCGGGTGGCGCTCTTCGCGCTGACCGTCGAAGCGGGGGCCGACGGGCGACCGCACTACGAAGTCGCGACGCGCTTCGAGAAGCTGTCGATCCGGGGCGGCAACGGCATCCCGGGCGTGTCCGGCGTCTCGGGAAGCATCCGGGCGGACCAGACGAGCGGCCAGCTCGAACTCGACTCGGCGGCGGTGACCATCGAGGCGCCCAAGGTGTTCGCGGCGCCGCTGAAGTTCGACGCGTTCCGCGGGCTGCTCGAGTGGCGCATGGAGGGCGAGCGTCCCGCGTTCCAGTTGCATCGCATGGCCTTCGAGAACGCCGATCTCTCGGGGGGCGCACAGGGCACGCTCCGGTTCGATCCCGAGCGGGGCGGCATGATCGATCTCAATGCCGCCATCGTCCGGGCGTCCGTCACTGCCGTTCCGGCCTACCTGCCCCTGGTCGTCGGGGAGACCACGACGAACTGGCTGCGCGGCGCGCTCCTGGCGGGTTCGGTGCGGGATGCCACTGCGCGGGTCACCGGACCGCTCCGCGCGTTTCCGTTCCCGAAGGGTGTCGAGGGGCACTTCGAAGTGAAGGTGCCGGTGAACGGTGTGGAACTGCGCTACGGCGATGACTGGCCCGTGCTGACCAACCTGAGCGGCATGGTCACGTTCGAAGGGGCCGGCATGCGCGTCGAGGCCGCGGCCGACACGATCGGTGCAAGAGTCTCGTCGGCCACCGCGACCATCGAGGGCCTCGTGCACCCCGACAACGTGCTCGAGGTGAAGGGGGAGGCGCAGGGCCCCGCGAGTGCATTTCTGCAGTACCTGGACAAGAGTCCGGTCGGGTCGATGATCGGCAACATCCAGCGGGGCGTGAGGATGGACGGGACCGGACGTCTGCGCCTCGCGCTGTCGGTGCCGATCGCCCACGGCAAGGACACCCGCGTGTCGGGCAGCTACCAGTTCATGGGCAACCAGGTCGACGGGCTCGTCGGTCTGCCCACCTTGGGCCGGGTCACCGGGTCTCTCGACTTCACCGATCACGGTGCGCGGATGCCCGCCGCCACGGCGGAATTCGTGGGCATGCCGGTGCGATTCGGCGTGGATGTGAAATCCGACGGTGCAGTGGTCGTGGAGGTGCGCGGACGTGCCCGCATGGACAAGCTCCGGGAGCGCTTCCCGCATCCGCTCGCTTCGAGAGCCACCGGCGAGGCCGACTGGCGCGCGCTGGCGTCGGTCAAGGGTGAACGCGGCGAGGTTTCGGTGGACACCGACCTGCGCGGCATCGCCCTCGATTTCCCGAAGCCGCTCGGCAAGGTCGCCACGGAGCCCGTGCCCACGCGCTACCAGCGGCGCTGGCGCGACGGCAATCTCTTCCAGACGCTCACGGTTGCCGACCGGGTCGCGATCTCCACGGCCGGCAGCGACGGGGATGCCCCCGGCGTGTTCCGCCGTGCGGGCGTCGACCTCGGTGGGGCCACACCGCGACTGCCCGACCGCCCTGGCGTGCAGGTGACCGGCGGCCTGCCCCGTCTCGACCTCGATCCCTGGCTGGATCTTTTCGATGCATTGCCTGCAGAGCCGGCGGGCAAGCCGGCCGACGCCGTCCCGAGCGCCATCGCGACGGACGTCCAGTTCGGGGCGCTCACGGTCCTCGGCCGCGAGTTCCACGAGGTGGTTCTGCGGGTGCAGCGCCGTGGCACGGGGACGCTCTGGGACGGCACCGTCGCCAGCCGGGAGATCAAGGGGCGCCTCGACTGGTTGCCGGCGAACCGCGGGCGGCTCGTCGCCCGCCTCGAGCGCCTGCACCTGCCGGACGCCGCGCCAGCCGCCGCCGTGACGCCCGGTGCCACGATGGCCGGGCATGACCTGCCCGGGCTGGACATCACGGCGGACAGCTTCCGCTTCGGCACCCTGGATCTCGGTGCCCTCGTGTTCCGCGCGATGCCCGAAGGCGGGAAGTGGGAGATCGAGAAGCTCGACCTGAGCAGCGCCGACGGTCGCCTCGAGGCGCAGGGCGGCTGGGCGTCGGTGCGCGGCAAGCCCCGGACCAATCTCGACTTCCGGATCGAGGCGATGGACATCGGCAAGGTGCTGAAGCGCTTCAACCGGCCGGAGGGCATTGCCGGCGGCACGGCGACGCTGTGGGGTTCGGTCGAGTGGGACGGCAGTCCCCAGCGCCCGGATCTGCCCAGCCTCTCCGGCAAGATTTCCCTCGAGGCGAAGCGCGGCCGCTTCACCCAGCTGGACCCAGGCATCGGCAAGCTCTTCGGCATCCTCAGCCTGCAGGCGCTGCCCCGTCGGGTGACGCTCGACTTCCGCGATGTGTTCAGCCAGGGCTTCGTGTTCGACGAGATCACCGGTGACGGGGCGATCCAGAGCGGCGTCCTGCACACCGACAACTTCCGGATGCTCGGCTCCAGCGCGAGCGTGCTGATGAGAGGCAACATCGATCTGGCCAACGAGACGCAGAGCCTCGACGTGACGATCGTGCCGTCGGTCACCGACAGCATCGCGATCGGCGCGGCCATCGTGAACCCCGTGGCGGGGCTCGCGGCGCTGCTGCTCGGCAAGGCGTTGAACAATCCGATCGACCGCATCATCGCGTTCGAGTACCGCGTCACGGGCACGTGGACGGATCCCGTGGTCGGCAAGGCGACTCGCCCGACACCCCAGTCGCCCCCCGCGCGCAGATAGAATCCGGGCGTCCGTCGATCTCCGAGATGCCCCCTTGACCGAATCGTCCCGCGCTCCCTTCCGCGTCGCCGCCCTCCAGACGGTGTCCGGTCCCGATGTGGCCGCGAATCTCGTGACGGCCGGCGCGCTTGCCGAGGAGGCTGCCGCCGCGGGCGCGAAGCTGGTCGCCCTCCCCGAGTACTTCGGGATCATGGGGATGCGCGACACCGACAAGCTCGCCGCACGCGAGCGCCCGGGGGCGGGGCCGATCCAGGACTTCCTCGCCGACACCGCGCGCCGCCTCGGCCTCTGGGTGGTGGGCGGCTCGGTGCCGCTCGATGCCGGGCGCGAGGACCGCGTCTACAACAGCAGCCTGGTCTATGACTCCCAGGGCCGGCTCGCGGCGCGGTACGACAAGATCCATCTCTTCGGCCTCGAACTCGGCACCGAGCGGTTCAGCGAGGCCCGCACGATCCTGCCGGGCGGCACGATCACCGTGGTCGACACGCCGTTCGGCCGGCTGGGCCTGTCGGTGTGCTACGACCTGCGCTTTCCCGAGCTGTACCGTGCGATGGGTCCCTTGGACCTCATCCTCGTACCCTCGGCCTTCACCGCGACGACCGGGGATGCCCACTGGGAGGTGCTCCTCCGCGCCCGTGCGATCGAGAATCAGGCCTGCGTGCTGGCGCCTGCGCAGGGTGGCGTGCACCCGAGCGGCCGGCGGACCCACGGGCACAGCATGGTCGTCGACGCCTGGGGCCGCATCCTCGCGGAGCGCGCGAGCGACGGCCCGGGCGTGGTCCTCGCCGACATCGATCCTTCGGCCATCGCCGACGTACGCCGCAGTCTGCCCGCCCTGGAACACCGGACGCTCCGCAGCGTCTGATCCTGCTGACCCGGTTTTCGACCCCCGACCCCATATACGCTGTCCACACCCCTTTCCTCGCGAGTGCACCCCATGACCGTTTCGTTCCTCGAATCCTCCGCCGCCTCCCCCATGGCGCTTGCCACCGAGACGCTGCTCGCCCCCTACGGACTCGATCGGGGCGCCCTCGATGGCGTCTTCGGGAGGATCATGACCCGCGCCGCCGACCATGCCGACCTGTACTTCCAGTACACGCGCAGCGAAGGCTGGAGCCTCGAGGAAGGGCAGGTGAAGGCCGGGAGCTTCTCCATCGACCAGGGGGTCGGGGTCCGGGTGGTGAGCGGTGAGAAGACGGCGTTCGCGTACTCCGACGACATCAGTCTCCCGGCCCTCGAGGCCGCGGCGAACGCGACCCGCGCCATCGCCCGGCAAGGCGGGGATGCGTCGACCCCGGTCGCCCGCACGGGTGACGTGCTGAGCCTCTACGCGCCGATGGATCCGCTGAAGAGCCTGGCCGACCGAGACAAGGTGGCGCTGCTCGAACGCCTGGAACGCTATGCCCGCGCCGTCGACCCGCGCGTGAAGCAGGTGATGGCGAGCCTCGCCGGTGAATACGAAGTGGTGCTGGTCGCCCGGAGCGACGGACTGTCGGCGGCGGATGTCCGACCGCTCGTCAGGCTCTCGCTGCAGGTGATCGCCGAAGAGGACGGCCGACGCGAGCAGGGGTCCGCCGGCGGCGGCGGGCGTTTCGATTTCGCGTACTACACCGATGCCATCCTGAAGGAGTACGCCGAGAAGGCGGTGCATCAGGCGGTCGTGAATCTCGCCGCGCGTCCTGCACCGGCCGGGACCATGACAGTGGTCCTGGGCGCGGGATGGCCCGGCATCCTCCTGCACGAGGCCATCGGCCACGGACTGGAAGGTGACTTCAACCGCAAGGGCACGTCGGCCTTCAGCGGCCGTATCGGGGAACGCGTCGGTGCGCCGGGCGTGACGGTCGTCGACGATGGGACGATCCCGCTGCGGCGCGGGTCCCTCAACGTGGACGACGAGGGCAACGCCACGCGCCGCACGGTGCTGATCGAGGACGGCATCCTGAAGGGTTATCTGCAGGACAGCCTCAACGCCCGGCTGATGGGCACGGCGCTCACCGGGAACGGCCGGCGGGAGTCCTACGCCCACGTGCCGATGCCCCGCATGACGAACACCTGCATGCTGAACGGCGATCGCGATCCCGAGGAGATCATCCGCTCGGTGAAGCACGGCCTCTACGCCGTGAACTTCGGCGGCGGGCAGGTGGATATCGTGAGCGGCAAGTTCGTGTTCAGCGCCGCCGAGGCCTTCATGATCGAGGACGGCAAGGTCACCTACCCGGTGAAGGGCGCGACCTTGATCGGCAACGGCCCCGACGTGCTGAAGCGCGTCTCGATGATCGGCAATGACATGCGCCTGGACCCCGGCGTGGGCACCTGCGGGAAGGACGGCCAGAGCGTGCCCGTGGGCGTGGGCCAGCCCACGCTGCGCGTCGACGGTCTCACCGTCGGCGGAACGGCCTGACGCGCAACATTCTGCGAGCGGCGGGCTTGCCCTCCGCCCGCACGAATGTTTCATAATCGAGGCTGGCCGCCCGATGGGCGCTTCGTACTCGATGAAGGGAGTGCCGCTCGTGCAGACCGCGCAGATCATGGACCAGAACGCCGTGGAACCGCCGCAGCACAATCAGTCCCTGCGGGCGCTCGCGCACTTGGGTCCCGGGCATGCGGTCTCCCAGCAGATCTTCGAGATGATCGGCCACTCGCGCTTCTTCTCGGATTTCACCCGCAGCGACATCGAGCTGCTTGCGCGCGGCATGCAGATCTACCGTGCCGAGGTCGGGCAGGCGCTGATCCGCGAGGGCGAGGTCGACGACTACATGCTGCTCATCATCGAGGGTCAGGTCGAGATCGTGAAGCGGGATCGCCGCGACATGCAGCAACCGATGACGCGTGTGGGCCCCGGCGCGACGCTGGGCGAGATGTCGATGATCGACGGCGAGCCGCGGTTCGCCACCTGCACGGCGGTGGTGCCGACGACGTTCGCGGCACTCTCGCGGGACGGCATGGTGAAGCTGATCCTCGAGGAACCCAGCCTCGGTGCGAAGATCCTGATCAAGCTTGTCACCCTGCTCTCGGCACGGTTGCGGCAGACCAGTCACAACCTCCTGCACTACATGGAGCAGCGCTGACCCGCTGACACCCGCCGACGTCCGCCATCGCGGGCCCGACGGACGTCAGATCCGCAGGCACCTGCCCGACGCGAGTACCGGGCCCGAGGGTCTGCCCGTCGGGGAACCGCCCGCCGGCTCCAGGCTCATGGCCATGCCGGCCGCCTTGTTCAGCTGGTGGCGCAGCTCTGCCGGCACTTCCACCCATTGCGTCTCGTGCGTGTTGATGAGGCCCAGCGACCGCGGCGGCTCGTTGCCGTTGGGCAGCGCCCATAGCTCCCAGGCGGTGCCGGGCGCCATCTCGGCGTGGCCGATGACGCGGATCCTGAGCATCGGCTTCCCACGGCCTTCCATCGTCCACGCGACGCTCATCGAAGGGCTCCGGGTCTCGGAATCTTCCATCACGACGACCATGGCGTCGTTGAGGCCCGCGGGATCGGACGGGCCGGTGTTCACGACGATGAACGCGAGGAGCACGCTCGCGAGTCCGGCGGAGACGAACGAGGTCCAGCGCCAGAACGCCAGGCTCCCGAGCCACGATGTCTTCTCGACGGCAGCCGATGAGCGCGACGGATTGATCCGCGCTTCGATCTGCTTCCAGACGGCGGCACCGGGTTGCTCTTCGGGAAGCGTGCTGCAGAGAGGATCCAGCCGGGCCTCCCAACGGCCCACCTCGCGTCGCAGCGCCGGGTCGCTTTTCAGCCAGTACTCGAATCGGCGACGCGCGAGGCCACGCATGGTGCCGACAACGTACTCGGCGGCCAATATCGAAAGGGTCTCGGGATTCTGCGGTTTCATGATCGTGACGGGCGTCAGGCCGACGCGGCTTCCATGCAGCCGCGCAGGCGTTCCAGCCCCCGGCGCACCCACGTCTTGATGGTGCCGAGCGGCTGGTCAAGATGATCGGCCATCTCGCTGTGGGACAGGCCGTGCAGGTAGGCAAGCGCGATCGACTGACGCTGCTGCCCCGAGAGCATGGCGAGGCAATCGGCGAGCGCGCTGCTGTCAGCGGCGTTGCGGAGTCGGTCGAGGGGCCCGGGGGCGTCGTCGGCCCAGTTCTCCACGATGCCGTCGAGTTCCTCGTCGGACGTCTCGTGCTTCGGTCGGCGCACCCAGTCGAGGGCCCGGTTCCGCACGATCGTGGTCATCCAGGTCATCGGGGCACTCCTGACGCGATCGAATGTGGGCACGTGATTCCAGATGTTGACGAAGCTCTCCTGCAGGATCTCCTCCGCCCAGTCCCGGCGTCGGACCACCCGCATCGCGACCGCAAGCAGACGCCCCGACGTCAGTCGGTACAGTTCCGCAAAGGCACGCTGGTCTCTCAGCGCGCACCGGGCCATCAGATCGTCAAGGGTGTCCATGCAGTCTTCCGTCGGCAGATACGAAGTGCACGGTCATTCGGATTCGCATTCGGATTCGCATGCGGATTCGGCTGGTGATCAGGATGCTGATTCGGACTCCGGCGGCGTTGTGCGCCGCCCCTTGTCCCAGTGCACGTCGGGCCGGCCGGCGGCCCGGTTCAGGATGCGCGACAGCACGAAGAGCAGGTCCGACAATCGGTTGAGGTACTGCTGAGGGAGGGGCGACACGGTCTCCTCGGCGGCCAGTTGCACCACCCGACGCTCGGCACGGCGGCAGATCGTCCGGCAGATGTGCGCCAGCGCCGAGGTGCGTGCGCCGCCGGGGAGGATGAATTCCTTCAACGGCGGCAGGGTCCCGTTGTAGCGCTCGAGGGCCACTTCGAGCGACGCGACGTGGGACGTCTTCAGTGCGTGATAGCCGGGGATGCTCAGTTCGCCGCCGAGATCGAAGAGATCGTGCTGGACGTCGGTGAGCAGTGACTGGACGTCCTCCGGCAGCGCTTCGGCGAGCAGCACGCCGATCGAGCTGTTCAGTTCGTCGACGTCGCCGATGGCCTCGATGCGCGCGGAGATCTTGCTGGTGCGACTGCCGTCGCCGAGGCCGGTGGTGCCGTCGTCGCCGGTGCGGGTGTAGATCCTGGAAAGACGATTGCCCAAGGCGATTCTTCCGATGGGGTGAAGGTCGATTATAGGTGGCGTGCGCCGCTCAGCGCGCCAGATCTTCCAGTTCGAGCTGGAGATAGCGGCCGAGGACGTTCTTGCGGTGCACGGTGTCGTAGCCCGACCAGCCGGCGTAGGCCGGGAGCGTCCCCTGGTCGATGGCTTCCATCAGGCTGGCACCGCCCGCGAAGAGTTCGCGGACGCGACGATCGAGCGCCATGAGGTAGTCGCGCGTGATGCTGGCCGATGACGGCGGGAGCGGCCCGCCGTAGCCCGGCACGAGCAGGGTGGCGCCATGCGTATCGACGGCATCGAGCGCCGCGATCCATTCGTCGAACCGGCCGTCGCGGAGTTCCGGGATCCGGCCGTTCACCACGACCCCGCCGGTGAACATCACCCCCGTGGCGCGATCGAGCACCATGAGGTCGCCGGGCGTGCTGGCCCAACCTGGATGGATCAGCGAGAGCGTTCGTCCGGCCACGGTGATCTCTGCGTTCGCCGCGACGGTATCCGTGGGCACGAGCAGGCGGGTTCCGGCCATTTCATCGTCGCCGAGGATCAGGCGCAGATTCTCGAGGCAGTGCTCGCAGCGTTCGCGCATCAGGGCGGCGCTCTTCTCGTGGCAGAGCAGGGGGGCTGACTCGGCGGCGAAGACGGTCGTCCCGTAGAGGAACTCCTGCACTGCATGGGTCAGGATCACCAGGGCGATGGGCAGGTCGCTCACCTCGCGGATGGCAGCCCGCAGCGCGAGGCCGTGCCGGTGAGACACGCCGGTGTCCACGACGACAATGCCTCGGTCCCCCACGATGAAGCCCGAGTTTCCGATGCGCCCCCGGTTCCCTGGGGCGATGTCGCCAGGTTCCCCCACGAACGCGTAGACGCCGTCGGCGACCCGCAGCGGGTGTAGGCCGTCGGCGTGCGCGAGCGACGCGGCCAGTGCGAGGAGAAGCCAGAGTAGACGTTGGATCATCGCTCGGACGATACCGGGTGTGCCTGCCGGCGGGCAAGGAAGGCGACCGTGGGATCCGCCCCGCGGTCGTATGATCGGGGAGACGCAGTCATCCAACGCGAGGAAACGATCGGTGAAGAGATTCGGATGGGCAGGAGCGGGACTCGCGGCACTGTCCGTGGCGTCGACCTTGTGTGCAGCGGAGATGTCGCTGGAGGAAGTGGCCCCCGGACACTTCGTCCATCGGGGCACGATGGACGAACGATCGGCCGCGAACCTGGGGGACCAGGCCAACATCGGCTTCGTCGTCGGGGATCGCTGTGTGGCCGTCATCGACCCGGGCGGTTCGCTGGCGGTCGGCAAGGCGCTGAAGTCCGCGATGCGCCGGATCACCGACAAGCCGGTGTGTCACGTCGTCATCACGCATTTCCATCCCGACCACTTCTTCGGTGCTGCCGCGTTCCGTGAGGCGGGCGTACAGTTCGTCGCGCATGCGGGCTACGCCCGCACGATGGCCGTGCGATCCCGCCCGTACCTGAATTCGCTGCGCCGGGATCTCGGGGCGGCCGCCGAAGGCAGTGAGGTCGTGGCGCCGACCATGCTCGTCGACAAGGTGGCCACGCTCGATCTCGGCGGTCGCACCCTCGAACTGCGTGCGTGGAGCGTCGCCCACACCGACAACGATCTCACCGTCTTCGACACGACCACCGGCACGCTCTGGCTGGGCGATCTGCTCTTCGTGGATCACACCCCGGTCGTGGACGGCTCCATCCGCGGATTCCTCGGCGTCCTCGACGAACTGGCCAGGCTGCCGGTGCGGGTGTATGTCCCCGGGCACGGCCGGACGGAGGCACCCTGGCCCGACGGGCTGGTGCCCGAGCGCAAGTACCTGCAGCTCATCCTCGACGAGACGCGTGCGGCGCTGAAGCGCAAGCGCACCATCGAGCAGGCAGTCGACGAGGTCGGCAGGAGCGAGGCAGCCCGGTGGGTCAACTTCGATGCGTTCCATCGCCGCAATGTCACGGCGACCTACACGGAACTCGAATGGGAAGACTGATGGGGAGACGGCCCCGGCGGGGTTACCATCGGCGTAGAGGGTCGGCGGAGGAGCCGTCCTGTCGGAATGGCAATATCAAGGAGTCGAGAACATGAGCAAGTGGAATTCGCGGCTGATCGTCGCCGTGGTCGCCCTGCTGGCAGTGACCGGCCTGGCGGTGAAGAGCGCCGGCGCCAACGAGAAGGCCGAACCCGATCCGCAGAAGAGCCAGTACTGGCCGCCGATCCGCCAGATGATGTTCGGCGATCGCGAGATCCTCGACGGCAAGGACGTCCTGAAGGTGTACCTGAACACGCGTGCCGACGATGCCTCGACGGTACCGGTCTCCGTGAAGGCTCAGATCGACCAGACCGCCGACCGGTACATCAAGAAGGTCTACCTGATCGTCGAGCGGAATCCTTCGCCGGTTGCCGGGATGTTCGAGTTCAGCACGGCGAGCGGGCGGGCCCAGGTCGAGACACGTCTCAGGTTCGAGGAGTATTCCATCGTCCGTGCCGTGGCCGAGATGAACGACGGCAAGTTGTACATGGGCTCGAAGTGGGTGAAGGCGGCGGGCGGTTGCTCCGCACCGGGCGGCTCCAAGCGGATTCCCGAAAATCTCGTCGGCCAGATGAAGTTCCGGTTCGCCGACGATACGTTGGAGTACCACAAGCCCGCGCTCGCGCAGTTGCTGATCCGGCATCCGAACGAATCGGCACTGGCTTCGGATTTCGACGACACCAAGGTGCCCCAGTTCGTGCGCAGTGTCACGATCACCTACGCGGGCAAGCCGGTGCTGACGGCCGAGGTCGATTTCTCACTGTCGGACAATCCGAGCTTCCGCTTCTTCTTCGTACCCGAGGCCGAGGGAGAGCTCCGGGCCGTCGTCGAAGACACGCACGACAAGCGCTACACGCATCGCATGACGATCACCGAGGGCGTGCCGCTCCCCGGAGGCTGATCGGCGGCATGGCCCGGCGGGCGTTGACCGGCAGGTGGCGCCTCCCCCACAATTGCGGGGTTTATCACCCGCACGAAGACATCCATTCCAATGAAAAACATGCGTTTTGTTGCCATCGCGGCCGTGGCCCTTCTGGGCGCCGCAGGCACGCAGGCTTGGGCGGCGGACGGCAACGCCGCGGCTGGGAAGAAAAAAACCCAGATGTGTGCGGGTTGCCACGGCCTGGAAGGTTTCCGGACCGCCTATCCCGAGGTGTACAGCGTTCCCAAGCTGGGTGGGCAGAGCCCGAACTACATCGTGGCCGCGCTCAAGGCGTACAAGTCCGGGGACCGCAACCACCCTTCGATGCGCGGTATCGCCGGCAGCCTGTCCGAGCAGGACATGGCCGACCTCGCCGCCTACTACTCCACCGTCGGCCAATAGGCCCGGGCAGCGGACGCAAGGATTCACATGAAGACGATGATCGCACTGGCAGTCGCAGTACTGGCACTGTCCGCCGGAAGCGCCTGGGCACGCGGCGATGCCGCTGCAGGGGCCAAGAAGGCCGCGGAAGTCTGCGCAGCCTGTCACGGGGAAGGCGGCGCGAAGCCTGCCACTCCTGACTACCCGATCCTGGCGGGTCAGCCGCAGGACTACCTCGAACACACGCTGAAGGCCTACAAGTCCGGCAAGCGCAAGAACGCCATCATGGCCGGCATGGCAACGCCGCTGTCGAAGCAGGAGATCATCGATCTCGCAGCCTACTTCTCCCAGCAGAAGGGCGTGCAGTACAAGTACTGAGTCCGACGGTCATCACCCTGGCGCCGGCGCCAGGGTGTGCCTCACGAGACGGCACCCTGTCACTTCGGGTGCCGTTTTCTTTTCGGGGGCGACCCTCGTCTACGGCGTCCCGGACGCGAGCCGGCCTTTCCCCGGGGCGGCCGTCAGGCAGTCCAGATACCGCACGACGTCGAACGGCGTCCGGTGATGCTGCACCTGCCAGATCATCTCGGCGAGGCATTGCATGACCGCATGCCGGCCCTCGTGCGGCGAGCCGTGTCTCCGCGCCAGCTCGCTGGCCGCGGCACGGATCCCGGGGGGCTGGTCGATCGACACCTGCTCCTCCACGGCGAGATGGAGCGAGAGGTGCAGGAAGGGGTTCGTCTCACCCGCTTCCGGCGCGAAGTCCTGCTCGATGTATCGATCCGGCGCCGCCAGCATCGCGTGGTACTCGGGGTGCAGCAGCAGGATGCCGATGACGGTCTGCTCGAGCCCGACCAGCGGCTCACCTGCGAGGTGCTTTCGCCACGTCTCGAAGAAGAAGAGGCGGGCTTCGTCGCGGGTCGGTTCGAACATGTCGCTCAGGCCTCGTCCGGGGTGGAAGCACGTCTGCCGCGCGGCAGCTTCGACGCCGGCGGCGCGGGTGGCTCGGTCTTCTCGCGGTAGTCGCAGAGGTCGCGAATGCTGCAGGTCGGACAGGCCGGCTTCCGCGCGATGCAGGTGTACCGCCCGTGCAGGATCAGCCAGTGGTGGGCATGCATCCGGAATTCGGCGGGTACCACCTTGAGGAGCTTCTGCTCGACGGCATCGGGCGTGCGGCCGGGCGCGAGTCCCGTCCGGTTCGAGACGCGGAAGATATGCGTGTCGACGGCGATCGTGGCTTCGCCGAATGCGATGTTCATCACGACGTTTGCCGTCTTGCGGCCGACGCCCGGCAGCGCCTGAAGCGATTCACGATCGCGCGGGACCTCGCCGCCATGGTGCTCCAGCAGCAGTCCGCACAGGGCGATCACGTTCTTCGCTTTCGTGCGGTAGAGGCCGATCGTGCGGATGTATTGCTCCAGGCCCTCCACGCCGAGCGCGGCGATCGCGGCCGGCGTGTTGGCGACGGGAAACAGCTTCGCGGTCGCCCGGTTCACGCCCTGGTCGGTGGCCTGGGCGGACAGCACGACCGCCACCAGCAGCTCGAAGGACGACGAGTACCGGAGGTCCGATCGGGGTTCCGGATTCGCGGACTGCAGCCGTCGGAAGATTTCGTGGCGCTTCGCGGCGTTCACGGTTCGGGTTCTCCAGCGGCATCGGGTTGGCGACGTGCCCTGGCCCTGGCGAGCGCGGCTTCGATGATCGCGCGCTTGCGATCGATCTCGGCGTCGTCCGGCGCGGTCCTGAAGAGCGAGGCATCCTTTGCCGCCACTGCCGCAAGCTTCTGGATGGCCTTGGCCTCCAGTCGTTCGGCCGCTTCCGACTTCTCGCGTTCTAGACGATGCGTGCGACGGTGGAGCCGCGCGCGGGCCCGGTCGGCGCGAGGCTTCCAGTCGCCGGCGGGACGGTGCGGGACGTCGAATCCGTCGGTGATGAGCACGTCGAGGGGAATCATCTCGATGCAGTCGACGGGGCAGGGGGGAACGCACAGTTCGCAGCCCGTGCATTCGTCGAGCAGCACGGTGTGCATCCGCTTGCCCGCGCCGACGATCGCATCGACCGGACACGCCTGCAGGCACAGGGTGCAGCCGATGCAGGCGGCTTCGTCGATGACGGCGAGGCGCAGCGGACCCTCGGCGCCGCAGGACGGATCGAGCGGTTGTGTCGCGCACCCCGCAAGGGCCGCGAGCCGCGCGACACCCGCAGCACCACCGGGAGGGCAGCGATTGATCTCGGCGTCACCGGTGGCGAGTGCCTCCGCGTAGGGGCGGCAGCCGGCGAATCCGCACTGCGTGCACTGCGTCTGCGGCAGCAGTGCGTCGAACTCGTCGGCCGTCGGCATGGGACTCCCTGCGGGCGCGATGTCGACGGATCAGGCCGCCGGCGCGCGCAGGCCGCCCTTCACCATCGCACGCGCGATCCACTGGGCCGTCACCTTCTCGGCGAGCGAGTTCTGTCCGAGGCGCGCATTGAGGCCGGCCCAGTCCACGCGGTCCAGCGGCTGATCCTGATTGAAGCACGAGAACACGACGCTCTTCTCGCCGGTGACCGGATCGATCTGCGGCTGGAGGCACTGCGCGCAGATCTCCTTCATCATGCATTGCATCGGCGAGTTGATGGACCCGATCGCGAAGTGGTGCGGCTTCAGGTGCGCCGCCAGCACACCGTGACGCGCGGCCGCCACGGCCGCCATCATGCGGTCGGAGCCGATCGCGACGATGCGGTCCGTGTCGGCGAAGTGGATCACTGCCTCGCCGAGTTCGCCCGCGGCGTATGCGCGCATCGCCTGCACGATGTTGCCGACGTAGGTGCGATCCTGCGGACGGGTCGGCGCGAAGCCTGGTGCTTCGTCGCAACACCAGATCACGACATCCGCCGCGGCTTCGATCTCCGCCACCTTGTAGCGATCGATGATCTTCTTGTAGCCCGCGAAATACAGGACCTTCGATCCGGCGCGGCGCAGCCCCTGGCCGATGGAGAAGAGCACGGCATTGCCGAGGCCTCCGCCGACGAGCGTCACGGTCTCGCCGCTGTGGATCTCGGTCGGCGCGCCCGTCGGACCCATCAGCACCACAGGCTCGCCTGGCTTCAGCACTGCGCAGAGATCCGACGACCCGCCCATCTCGAGCACGATGGTCGAGACGAGTCCGCGCTCGGGATCGACCCACGCTCCGGTCAGTGCGAGGCCTTCCATGGCGAGCCGTGTGCCGTCGACCACGTGGGCGCGGGTCTCGTAGTTCTGCAGGCGATAGAACTGGCCCGGCTCGAAGCGTCGCGCGGCAAACGGCGCATGCAACACGATCTCGATGATGGTCGGCGTGAGGCGGATGACCTCGTGCACCGTGGCGCGCAGGCCGTCGTCGAGGCGCGCCACGAAGCCGGCGTCGTCGAGCGGCGAGGCGGGCTTCACGGTCGACAGCGCCCGGCTCACCACCGGGTAACCGCGCTTCGCGCTCCCCATGGCCTTCACGACGTTGCCGAAGAACGAGGGATGCAGGTCGCCGAAGAAGCTGATCGACCGGCCGTCCGCCTCGCGGGCCAGCAGGACGTACGTTTCGCCCGGCTTCGCGCTGCGCTCCGGCTTCACGGGCTCGCCGGCATCGTTCACGGCGCGGAAGTACTTGCCGTCCAACTGGAAGTGGTCCGGGTCTTCGCGGGCGGCCACTGTGTTCGGTGACGTGCCCGCCGCCACCAGGATCGTCCGGGCCGGCAGTTCGACCGTCGCGGTCGTCTCGGTGCCATCGGCTGCAGTGCGCTTCGACTTCACGACCAGCGAACGCGCGTGCCCGAAGCCATCGACCTCGACGGCCACCGGCGTGAGGTTCTCCGCGAACGAGATGCCTTCCTCGAGAGCCTTCTCGACCTCCTCGTGGTTCAGCGTGTAGGCGGGGCTTTCGGCGAGACGACGGCGGTACGCGATCGTCACGCCGCCCCACGACTGCACCAGTTCCGCGATCCGTGCGTCGCGGCCTTCGGCGGCCGCGGCGACGCGTTCTGCGCGGATGGCGCGAGCGTGGGCGAGGAACTCCTCGCCGATCTCCGTCTCTTCGGGACTCCAGCGCGCGCGCACCGCAGCCTCGCCGCTTTCCGCGACGAGCGTCTCGTAGCGGCGGAGGAACTTCTCCACCTGCAGCGGGTAGTACGCCGCGGACTCGGTGCCCGTATCGATGGCGGTGAGGCCGCCGCCGACCACCACCACGGGCAGCCGGAGCTGCATGTTCGCGACGGAGTCAGGCTTCGCGGCGCCGGTCAGCTGCAGTGCCATCAGGAAGTCCGACGCCGTGCGCACCCCGCGCGCGAGGCCGTTCGGCATGTCGAGGACCGTGGGCTTGCCCGCGCCCGCGCACAGTGCGATGTGGTCGAAGCCCAGCGCGAAGGCGTCGTCCACGGTGAGCGTGCCGCCGAAGCGCACGCCCCCGTAGAGCGAGAACTCGCTGCGGCGCTCGAGGAGCATGCGGATCAGCTTCAGGAAATTCTTGTCCCAGCGCACCGTGATGCCGTACTCGGCCACGCCGCCGAAGCCCGCCATCACGCGTTCGCCGAGCGGCTCCTGCAGCGTCGTGACGTCGCGCACCGGCGTGAACGGCACGCGTTCGCCCGAGATGTCGATGCCGGACAGCGCCGGCGGCAGCGGTTCGATCTTGAGGCCGTCGATGGCGACGACGAGGTGACCGTCGTTGACGAGGTGATGCGACAGCGTGAACCCGGCGGGGCCGGTGCCCACGACCAGCACGCGGCGGCCGGTGCGCTCGCGGGGCAGCGGGCGACGCAGGTTGAGCGGATTCCAGCGCGTGAGCAGCGAGTACACCTCGAAGCCCCACGGGAGTTCGAGGACGTCCTTCAGCGTGCGCGTCTCGGCCTGCGGGATGTCGACGGGATTCTGCTTCTGGTAGATGCACGACTTCATGCAGTCGTTACAGATGCGATGGCCGGTGGCGGCTGCCATCGGGTTGTCCACCACGATCATCGCGAGGGCGGCGATCGGGAACCCTTCGCTCTTCAGCTTCTGGAATTCGGAGATGCGTTCCTCCAGCGGGCAGCCCGCCAGCGACACGCCGAAGGGCGACTTCTTGAAGCCCGGCGTCGGGGCCTTCTCGGCGAGTCCGCGGGAGCAGGAGTCCTTGCCCTGTTCGTGGCACCAGATGCAGTAGTTGGTCTGATCGAGGGCGCCGGTGAGGTCCATGCCCTGGTCGGTCAGGCCGAAGCCCTCGCGGCGGCGCAGGTGATGGAATCGATGCACCGTGACGCCGTTGTCGTCGCGCGTGTCGAGTGGCACGAGGCGTTCGAAGTCCAGCTTCTTCGGCGCCTTGAACATGACGCCGTCGGCGTGGAATGCCTGGCCCGCGGCGGTGTGAGCACCCCACGCGGCGTACTTCAGTGCGGTTTCGAGCGCGGCGGCGTTGGCGGTTTCGTCCTGCTGCCAGCGTTGCACGGCCTGCGCAAAGGCGAGTTCCGAGAACGGCTCGCCCATGCGACCGACGAGATCGGCGCGCAACGCGTCGCCATCGAACCCTGCGGCCTCGTCGGCCTTGTACTTGTTCATCGCCTTGCGCTGCACGAAGAGGCGCTTCACGGCGAAGAGCGGTGCCAGGTCGTGATGCCGCGCGGCGAGCGCCGCGGCTTCATCGTCGATGCCGAACAACTCGGCGAGGAAATGCTCCAGATAGGGTGCCACTTCGATCAGCAGTGCGGCTTCGGCCTTGCGGTCCAGGGAATCCGGCTCCATGCGGGCCTCGGCCAGCCGGAAGGCGAGCGCCGGATCGTCGCGTGCGACCCGCTGGATGAACGTCTGGTCGAGTTGTTCGAGGCCTTCGCGGCGATGGAGGTCAGCGAAGGAAAGACCGAAGGCGGGAGCGAGAGTCTGGGTGGCGGGCATAAGGGAGTGCTGGAAGGTGAGTGCCCGGCATGTCCGCTTGCCTGTGAGGGCATGCACGCCGGGTGAGTCGCTGAGCAGGACGGCGGATTATAGCGGTGACCATCGATGGCTGGCGCCTCGGACACCATGTTCGAAGTGGGCCGGGCGGTCCGTCCATCCTCGGAGAAATGTCATCGCCGGAAGTGCATTCGGTATTGTGAATTCTGAATTCAGAATGCTAACATTCGGCCATCCTGCGATCCGCCGGCGGGCGGTTTGTCCAGGCGCCTTGTGCGCACGGAACGCGCGCCGAATCGGCGCAGTTGGCGCGCCAAGGGTTTTTTTAGCCCCTAGCCCCTAGCCCCTAGCCC
>VYME01000113.1_pt1 | contig 36540 bp, 29 predicted proteins | sample 5115281 | NCBI WGS metagenome assembly VYME01 (sample SAMN12291780, study PRJNA351875) | freshwater metagenome | isolation source: freshwater lake | place: USA: Michigan, Wintergreen Lake | collected 2013-08-08
CCGCCGCCGAACTGATCGCGCCGGCGGTCGCGCGCATCGCGTCGCGGCTGCGCGCGCGCGCCGCCGAGATCGCGCGCGACGGCGATACGCTGACGATAACGCTGGAAAGCCCGCGCGCCATCGACGAACGCTCGCTCGCTTTCTTCGAGCGCTCCGACTTGTTCCATCCGGCGCGCATTCTGGCGCGCGAAGACGACGGCAAGCGGTTCATCGTCGAAGTGCCGTTGGAGCGGAATTTCTTCCTCTTCGGCACCGACGGCAACGGACGCGACTTGCTGGCGCGCACGCTGATCGCCGGCCGCGTCAGCCTCGCCATCGGGCTGCTGGCGACCTTCGTGGCGATCTCCATCGGCGTCGTTTATGGCGCCGTCGCCGGTTTCGCGGGCGGCCGCGTTGACGCGCTGATGATGCGGGCGGTCGACGTGCTCTATTCCCTGCCCTTCATCTTCTTCGTCATCATGCTGGTCGTGTTCTTCGGCCGCAATTTCGTGCTGATGTTCATCGCGGTCGGCGCGGTCGAATGGCTCGACATGGCGCGCATCGTGCGCGGCCAGACGTTGAGCTTGAAGCGCCGCGAATTCGTCGCGGCGGCCGAAACGCTGGGCGTGAGCGCCACGGGCATCCTCGCGCGGCACATCGTTCCCAATACGCTCGGACCCGTCGTCGTCTACACGACCTTGCTGGTGCCGAAGGTCATTCTACTGGAGAGCTTCCTGTCGTTCTTGGGCCTGGGCGTGCAGGAGCCGATGACGAGCTGGGGCGTGTTGATCGCCGACGGGGCGCGCAACATCCAGGGCAACACGCATCTGCTGGTCTTCCCCGCGATCTTCCTGACGACCACGCTGTTCTGCCTCAACTTTCTGGGCGACGGGTTGCGCGACGCGCTCGATCCGCGCGACCGCTGACATGGCGCCGGTCCTCGCCATTCGCGATCTCGACATCCGCTTCCGCACGGGGGCGGGCGAATTGCACGCGGTCAAGCGCGTGTCGCTGGCGATCGAGAAAGGCGAGACGCTGGCGATCGTGGGCGAGTCCGGCTCGGGCAAAAGCCAGACGATGTTGGCGGCGTTGGGTCTGCTCGCCGCCAACGGCGCGGCGACCGGCTCGGCGAAACTCAACGACATCGAGTTGGTCGGCACTTCGCAAGGCGACCTGGACAAATTGCGCGGGCGCAAAGTCGCGATGATCTTCCAGGAGCCGATGACCTCGCTCGATCCGCTCTACACGATCGGCGCGCAGCTCGTGAAAGTTCTGCGCCGGCACAAGCCGGTGTCGCGCGCAGCGGCGCGCGACGAGGCGGCCGCATTGCTCGCGCGCGTGCGCATCCCCGATGCGGCCGCAAGGCTCGATTCCTATCCGCACGAGATGTCGGGCGGGCAGCGCCAACGCGTGATGATCGCGATGGCGCTGGCGCATGGGCCCGACCTGTTGGTCGCCGACGAGCCGACCACGGCGCTCGACGTGACGATCCAGGCCGAAATTCTCGACCTGCTCGGCGCGCTGCAGCGCGAGCTGGGCATGGCGATCGCGTTCATCACCCACGATCTCGGTCTCGTGCGCCGCTTCGCCCAACGCGTGATCGTCATGCGCAATGGCGAGATCGTCGAGCACGGCGACGTCGCCGATATCTTCGCGGCGCCCAAGCATGACTATACGAAGGCGCTGCTCGACGCCGAGCCGGCGGGGCGCAAAACACCGGTGCCGTCCGATGCGCCCACCGTGCTGACCGCCGACGACATCCGCGTGGAGTACGAAATCCTGCGCGGAATGTTCGGGCGCAAGAAACTGACGGTGAAGGCGGTCGACGGCGTGTCGATCGCCTTGCGCGCGGGCGAGACGTTGGGTCTGGTCGGCGAGTCCGGCTCGGGCAAATCGACGCTGGCGCGCGCCATCGTGCGCTTGGCCCCCGCTTCGGGGCTGGTGCGGTTCGAGGATCGCGCCTTGCTGGCGCTGACCAAGCCCGAGATACGCCCGATCCGCAAAGCCTTGCAGATGGTCTTTCAAGACCCTTACGGCTCGCTGTCCCCGCGCATGAGCGTGGGCGAGATCGTGAGCGAAGGCTTGCGCGTCCACGAGCCCAACTTGACCGCGGAACAGCGCGACACGCGCGCCGCGGCGGCGCTCGAAGAGGTGCGCCTCGACCCCGGGATGCGCCGGCGCTTCCCGCACGAATTCTCCGGCGGGCAGCGCCAGCGCATCGCTATCGCGCGCGCGATCGTGCTGCGGCCCAAACTCGTGATCCTCGACGAGCCGACCTCCGCGCTCGATCGCACGATCCAGAAGGCGATCGTCGAGCTGCTGCGCGATCTCCAGGCGCGCCACGGTCTCGCCTATCTGTTCGTCAGCCACGACCTTGCCACCGTGCGTGCGATGGCCGACCGCATCGCGGTGATGAAGGATGGTAAAATCGTCGAGGAAGGCGAGACGGAGACGCTGCTGGCGAACCCGCAAGCGGATTACACGCGGCGGCTGCTGGCGGCGGCTTTTACGGGGAAGATGGAGCGGGTGAAGGGAATCGAACCCTCGTCGTAAGCTTGGGAAGCTTCTGCTCTACCATTGAGCTACACCCGCGGACCGTCCGGGAAGATAGGCGGCGCTCGGGTTTTTCGCAAGCCGCTCCGGCTTGACAGAAATCCACGGCGAGAATAGTTTCGCGAGCACGTGACGATTTGGGCCGGCCGGCTTGCGGGGTCACGTTAATCCTCCCGCTAAAAGGTCGGTGCCGGAAGTTCCGGAGCCCTTGGCGGCTCCGCCCGAAAGCCCCGACCCCCCGGTCGGGGTTTTGTCGTTTTGGGGGTTCTTCCGATGCCGGCCAACAAGTCCGATACGATCCGCAAATCCTGGCGCGCCGCGACGCGGTTGGTGCGCGAAGGCACGCACCGTTCCGAATGGTTCGAGACGAGCGAGGCGCTCTATCTTAATTCGGGTTTCGTCTACGACAGCGCGTTCGACGCGGAAGCCGCCTTCTCGTCGAAAGCGCCGGCCAAGGATCCGCGCTTCGTCTATTCGCGCTTCGGCAACCCGACCAACCAGATGCTGGAAAAGCGCCTGGCCGCTTTGGAAGGTGCGGAAGCCTGCAAGGTCACGGCGTCGGGCATGGCGGCGGTGTTCGCGGCGCTGGCCAGCCAATTGAAGGCAGGCGATCGCATCGTTTCGTCGCGCGCGTTGTTCGGCTCGTGCCATTACATCGTGACCGAATTGCTGCCGCGCTGGGGCATCGAATCGGTGCTGGTCGACGGGCCCGATCTCGCGCAATGGAAAACGGCGCTGGCCAAGCCCGCGAAAGCCGTGTTCCTGGAAACGCCGTCGAACCCGATGCTCGATCTGGTCGATATCAAAGCCGTATCGAAACTCGCGCATAAGGCGGGCGCGCAAGTCGTCGTCGACAACGTATTCGCCACGCCGATGTACCAAAAGCCCATCGCGCTGGGCGCCGACGTCGTGATCTATTCCGCCACCAAGCATATCGACGGCCAGGGCCGCGTGCTCGGCGGGGCGGTTCTCGGCCGTCAGAAATGGATCGACGAGACGCTCGTGCCGTTCCTGCGCCACACCGGGCCGACGCTGTCGGCCTTCAACGCCTGGGTGCTGCTGAAGGGTATCGAGACGCTGCCTTTGCGCGTGGAAGCGCAGACGCGCAACGCGGCGATCGTGGCCAAGCGACTGGAGAAGGCGCGCGAGATCGAGCGCGTCTACTACCCGGGTCTCAAATCGCATCCCCAATATGCGCTCGCCCGCAAGCAGATGAAATCGGGTTCGACCCTTGTCGCGTTCGACGTGAAGGGCGGCAAGAAGGCGGCCTTTGCCTTCCAGGACGCGCTGCAGACGATCGACATTTCCAACAATCTGGGCGACGTCAAAAGCCTGATCTCCCACCCCGCGACGACGACGCATCAGCGCCTGCCGGCGGAGGAAAAAGCGCGGCTGGGTATCGGCCCCGGCAGCCTGCGCCTTTCGCTGGGCATCGAGGACCCGGCTGATTTGCTGGAGGATATCGAGCGCGCGCTGGCGGCGGCGCGCAAGGCCCGGTAACGCGGGATCGAGGGGGGCTGGTCCCCGCCCCCCCTCGCGGCCTATAGTGCGGCCGTCATGTACAGCGCCACGACCCGCGACATCAAAGTCACCGTCAAACCGGTGTTTCTGGACGACCAATCCTCGCCGTCCGAAAACCATTACGTCTGGGCCTATCACGTGCGGATCGAAAATCTCGGCCGCGCGACCGTGCAATTGCGCGCGCGCCATTGGAAGATCACCGACGCGCTGGGCCGCTTGCAGGAAGTGAAAGGGGCGGGCGTGGTCGGCGAACAGCCGATCCTGAAACCCGGCCAGAGCTTCGAATACACCTCGGGCACGCCGCTGGGCACGCCGTCGGGGATCATGGCCGGGACCTATTTGATGGAGACGCCCGACGGCGAACGCTTCGACATCGAAGTGCCGGCCTTCTCGCTCGACTCGCCCCATTTCACAGCGAAACTGAACTGAAGGGACTCCCGCCCTTGAAATCCGCCTTGAAATCCGTCGTCACCAAGCGCGCGCGACCGACGCGCGAAGCGGCCCAAGCGGCCGTCCGCACCCTGATCGAGTGGGCGGGCGACGACCCGATGCGCGAAGGCCTGTTGGGCACGCCCGAGCGCGTCGTGCGCGCCTACGAGGAATGGTTCGCGGGCTACAACGAAGATCCCGTCGAATTGCTCAAACGCACCTTCGAGGAGACCGAGGGCTACGACGAGATGGTCGTGCTGCGCGACGTGCGATTCGAAAGCGTGTGCGAGCATCACCTCGCGCCGATCCTGGGCACGGTGCATGTCGCCTATCTTCCCGCGAAACGCGTGGTCGGCATCTCGAAGCTCGCGCGCGTCATCGACGTCTACGCCAAGCGCATGCAGATCCAGGAGAAGATGACCGCGCAGATCGCCAACACGATCGAAGAGGTGCTCCAGCCCAAGGGCGTCGCCGTCGTCGTCCAGGCGCAGCACCAGTGCATGAGCACGCGCGGCGTGCACAAGACCGGCGTGTCGATGGTGACGAGCCGCATGCTCGGCGCCTTCCGCGACAACGAAGCGACGCGCCGCGAATTTCTCGCGATCGTCGGGGCCCCGCGCGACAACGGCGCGAACGGCTGATCGCCCGATGGCAACCGCGCAAAATTCCGTCGCATTCCTCGAACGTTTGGTCGCGCATCGTACGGTCAGCCGGGATTCGAATCTCGGGCTGATCGAGGATGTGCGCGGCTATCTGACCGGCCTCGGCATCCCGGCACGGGTCGTGCCCAACGCAGACGGCACCAAAGCCAATCTGGTGGCGACGATCGGTCCGATGGTCGAGGGCGGCCTGATCCTGTCGGGCCATACCGACGTCGTTCCGGTGGATGGCCAGCCGTGGTCGACCGATCCGTTCAAGCTGACGGAGAAAGACGGCAGGCTCTACGGCCGCGGCTCCTCCGACATGAAGGGCTTCATCGCCGTGGCGCTGGGCCTCGCCCCCGAATTCGCCAAGCTTAAGCTCGAACGGCCGATCCATTTCTGCTTTTCCTACGACGAGGAAGTGGGTTGCTTCGGCGCGCCGCATGCGATCGCACTGTTCGGGCGCGAATTGCCGCGCGCGTCGGTTTGCTTCGTCGGCGAGCCGACGATGATGCGCGTGATCGTCGCGCATAAGGGCATTTGCTCCAACATCGCCCAAGCGCGCGGGCTGGAAGCGCATTCGAGCGCGCCGCAATTGGGCAGCAACGCGATCGTCCATATGGGGCGCTTCCTGGCCTTCCTCGACGCGTTGCAGGCCGAGCTGATCGAAGACGGCCAGAAACACGCGATCCCCGGCATCGAATTCGATCCGCCCTACACGACCGTCGGCATCGGCCATATCCAGGGCGGCACGGCCGTCAATATCGTGCCGCGCGACTGCCGCCTCGCCTGGGAATTGCGCCCGCTGCCGGGCGTGGATGCCGAAGCGATCTATGCGCGCGCCCTCGCCAAAGCCGCCGAGATCGACGCCGCAATGAAGAGGGAATCGCCGGAAGCGGGTTTCGAAGTTTCCAAATACGCCTGGATCCCCGCCTGCAAGCCCGAGCATGACGGGCTTGCCCAGAAACTCGCCTGCGAGATGACCGGCGCGAACACGGTGTCCTCGGTCGCTTTCGGCACCGAGGCCGGGCAGTTCCAAGCCGCGGGAATTTCCACCGTCATCTGCGGCCCCGGCGACATCGCCGTCGCGCACAAGACGGACGAATATACGACGCGCGACCAGCTCGCCCAGTGCGAAGCGTTCCTGAAGAAACTGGCGCTATGGGCGCAGAAGCGGCACTGAGGGTCGAAACGCTCGCCGGACAATTGCGCGCGCTCGGCGTACGGGCAGGCGACATCCTGATCCCCCATGTCGCGATGCGCGATCTCGTGCCCGTCGAGAACGGCCCCACGGGCGTTCTCGACGCGCTACGCCGCGCGGTCGGGGCCAATGGCACGCTGCTGTTCCATGTGCCATGCGAAACATCCGGCAATGTCGCCGAAGCCGATCAACGCATCGCCACAGGGCGGCAGATGGCGGGCGGCGACGGTTTCGATCCGGCGAAGGGGCCGCCGCGCGCGCGGTTGGGTGAGTTCGCGCGCGCCGTAATCGCCGATCGGGAGATGCGGGTCGCCGCGCACCCGGCCGCGCGTTTCGCCGCGACCGGCAAGCAAGCGGCCAAGCTGTTGGCGCCGATGCCGTGGGACGATCCGCTGGGACCCGGCTCGCCGCTCGACCGGCTTTGCGCGCTGCAGGGCAAGGTCCTCGATTTCGGCGTCGACACGCCGACGCTGACGATCGGATCGCTGGCGGACTACTACGCGAACCCGCGCAGCCGGACGATGGTCCTGCGACATTACCGGACGCGCGAGAACGGCAACAGTTTCGTGCGCAGCGTCCGCCTGCTCGACGACAAGGACGAGCATCGCTACGACGAAGCCTTCGACGCGGCACGGCGCCAGAATTTTGCGAAGACCGGCACGCTCGGCCGCGCGCGAGCGACACTCTACGAGGCGGCGCCGTTGCTGCGCCATCTCTCGCGCGCGCTCGGCGGGCCCGACCTGTTTCGGACCGTGTTGCGCGTCTACGAGCCGGTCAGGCCGACGCGCCGTTAGGCTCTCGATCCTTCGCCGAGCTTTGGAGCGCGTGAAGCTTGGCGTAGAGCCCGCCGCGCTTCAGCAATTCGCCGTGCGCGCCGGATTCGATCAAGCGCCCGTCCTCGATCGCACAGATGAGATCGGCGTCCACGATGGTCGACAGGCGGTGCGCGACGACGATCGTCGTGCGGCCCTTCATCAGCGTGGCGAGCGATTGCTGGATCAGGCGCTCCGATTCGTTGTCGAGCGCCGACGTGGCTTCGTCGAGCAGGAGAATCGGCGCGTTCTTCAGGAAGGCGCGGGCGATCGCCACGCGCTGGCGCTGGCCGCCCGACAGCTTCGCGCCGCGTTCGCCCACGACGGTCATAAAGCCGTCGGGCAACGCTTCGACGAAGTCGAGCGCGCCGGCGAGGCGTGCGGCTTCGCGGATATCGGCGTCGGCCGCGCCCGGCTTGCCGTAGCCGATATTGGCGTGGATCGTGTCGTGGAACAGGGTGGTTTCCTGCGTCACCAGCGCCATGTTGGCGCGCAGCGAGTCGAGCGTCAGATCGCGCACGTCGTAGCCGTCGATCGTCACGCGGCCATGGTCCACGTCGAAGAACCGCGGCAGTAGATTGAGGATCGTCGTCTTGCCGCCGCCCGATGGTCCGACCAGCGCCACCGTCTTGCCCGCGGGCACGCGCAGCGTAAGCCCGTCGAGCGCTTTGCGATCCGAGCGATAGGAAAAGGCCACGCCTTCGAATCGGATCTCGCCCGCGACCTTGCCGAGCGTCGCGGCGCCGGGCCGATCCACGATCTTGGGCGACATATCCTCGAGCGCGAAAACGCGCGCGGCGGCGGCGAGACCTTCCTGCAGCGTGTTGTTGAGGTTCGCCACGCTCTTGATCGGCTGGTAGGCGAGCAGCAGCGCGGTGATGAAGGAGAAGAACGTTCCCGGCGTCGTCTCGCCGGCGATAACCTGCCAGCCGCCGTAGAAGATCACCGCGGCGACGGCGACGGAGCCGAGCGTTTCGATGATCGGATTGGCGGCGGATCGCGTGCGCGCGTTCTTGTGCGACAGCGTGAAGATCCGTTCGGCGATTTCGCGCAGCTTCGCGGTTTCGTGGCGCTCCATCAGATACGCCTTCACCTGGCGGATCCCGTGAAACGCCTCGTCGATCGTCGTCATCATCGACCCGACTTCGACTTGGGTGTTGTTGGAGATTTTGCGCATGCGCTTGCCCATGCGGCGCACGGGTAGAAACGCCATCGGGAAGACGACGAACGCGATCAGCGCCATGCGCCAATCCTGCCAGAACATCAACGCGACCAGGAACACGACGGTTAGCGAATCCTTCGACAGGCCGACCAGCGACTGGGTGATCGCCGCGCGCATCAGCGCCACGTCGTGCGTCAGGCGGATCGCCAGTTTACCGGCGGGCGTGTCGTTGAAAAAGGCGAGGTCGGCGCGTACCGCCTGCTGGAACAGTTTGATCTGCAGGTCGGTGATGATGCGCTGCCCGACATGGTTGAGCAGAACGCCCTGGAAATAAGTCGCGATCCCCTTGACGAACGCCGCCGCGATCACCGCGAGCGGCACGAGATACAGCATGGTCGTATCGCGGGCGACGAAGACCTTGTCGAGAACCGGTTCCATCAGCCACGCGTTGCCGGCGGTCGCGGCGGCCGCCAGGGCCATACAGACGATCGCCAACGCCACGCGGATCCAGTGCGGGCGCACATGGTTGGCGACAAGGCGGGTCAGAAGACCGCGCGTGCTCTGGTCGGCAAGGATCGGAATACTCACGGGACCGGGCTTATCCCACGGAATTGCGGCGAAATCCCACCGATAAACGGCGCATCCTGGGCGGGCCGCATCTTGTGGCGCAGGGGTTCTTGGTTAACTCGGGTTAACAGACAGGAATTTAAGGCTATTCTCCCGTTTTGTTCGCGTCCGGTTCGGGCGAGTGTGAACGACTCGGGGCGAATCGGGTATTTAGATTTCGGATTCGGTGCGACCCCCAAGACTCAGTATGGGACAGGCTCTTAAACTTGTACTTTAAGAGTCGCCTTGTTATGCTTGTTTCACCTTTGTACCTGATCGGAAATGCCGATCCGGACGCGGTCCGGCGCGCTAAATCTGGGGCCTGTGGATAAAAACGGCAATGCTGAACGAACGTCTCGACCAGTTGCAGGACTATCCTTTCGCGCGGCTTGCCGCGTTGATCGCCGACATCACGCCCAAGGCCAACATCGCGCCCGTCGCCATGTCGATCGGCGATCCGCAAAGTCAGCCGCCCGAATTCGCGATCAAAATCATCGCCGATCATGCCGACAAGTGGAACGGTTACCCGCCGGTGATCGGCACGTTCGAATTGCGCACGGCGATAAAGACCTGGCTCGACCGGCGCTATGCCTTGCCGCGCGATCTGATCGACATCGAAACGCAGATCGCGCCGGTCGCGGGCACGCGCGAAGGCTTGTTCATCGTCGCGCAATTGGCGGTCAACGGCGCCAAGAACGGCCGGACGCCGGTCGCGCTGATGCCCAACCCGTTCTACCAAGTCTACAACGCCGCCGCGGTGATGGCCGGGGCCGAACCCGTTTACCTCACGACGACCGCGGCGACGGGTTTCCTGCCGGACCTCGACGCGATCCCGGAAGAGACGCTGCAACGCACGGCGCTGTTCTATCTGTGCAGCCCGGGCAATCCGCAGGGCGCCATCGCGTCGATCGACTACATCAAGAAGGCGCTGGGTCTCGCGCGCAAATACGACTTCCTGCTCGTGATGGACGAGTGCTACGCCGAGCTCTACTACACGCCGCAAGCGCCGCAAGGCGGGCTTCAGGCGGCACTGGCGCTCGGGCCCGGCAAGGACGGCCATCCGCTCGACAATCTCGTGTGTTTCCACACGCTGTCGAAGCGCAGCTCCGCCGCCGGGATGCGCTCGGGCTTCGGCGTGGGCTCGCCCGCGACGATCAAACTTCTCAACCGGCTGCGCAGTTTCTCCTGCGCGGGCCAGCCTTTTCCCATACAGGCCGCGTCGGCGGCGCTGTGGGCCGAGGAAGGCCACGCGGTAGCGACGCGCGAAGCCTACGCCAAACGTATGGAATCGGCGCGGCGCCATTTGGGCGAATTGCCCGGCTTCTACGCGCCCAAAGGCGGCATGTTCTTGTGGATCGAGGTCGGCGACGGCGAGGACGCCGCCCGCAAGCTATGGCGCGACGCCGCGATCAAAGTCCTTCCCGGCGCTTATCTGACCAAGCCCGAAAAGGACGGCACGAATACGGGGCAACGCTTTATCCGCGTGGCGCTCGTTCACGAATACGAAACCTGCGATGCGGCACTGTCGCGCATGGCGCAGGTCCTTCGATGACATTGGAGCGGTAGATGGCCATCGCAACGCGCATTTCCGGCGGACTTTTTCCCGAAGGGGCGGGCGCCTTCCTGCGCCGGCGCATCGCGGAGATCGCGGGCACGGCCGCGATCGTGATCGCGGCGCTGATCGTCGCGGCACTCGTCACCTACTCGCCCGAAGACCCGAGCTTCAGCCACGCGACCGACAAGGCGCCGGCGAACATCCTGGGCCATGCGGGAGCGTCGATCGCCGATATCCTGTTCCAGACGTTGGGCCTCGCGGCCGCGCTGATTCCGCTCGCCCTGCTCGGCTGGGGCTGGCGCCTGATCCGGTCGCGTAACCTGCCCTTGTGGGGCCTGCGCGTGGCGCTGCTGCCGGTCACGGTGCTGCTGGCCGCGATGGCGCTGTCGACCTGGGCCGCGCCCGCCGGCTGGCCGCGGCCGCTCGACGGCGGTTTGGGCGGCGTCGTGGGCCGCTTGTTTCTGGCGCAGTTCCTGGCGCTCGGGGCCGATCTCGGCCACGGCGCCGACATGCTGGCCTGGGCGGCTGCGCTGCTCGCCACGGTCGGCTTCGTGTTCGGCCTCGCGATCACCTGGGGCGAATATCGTACCGCCGCCTGGGCGAGCGGCGTCGCCGCGCGGGGGCTCGCACAAGGGACCGCGGCGGTTGTCGCGTTCTTCTCGGCGATAGTCGCCAAGATCCGCCTGGGCGATCCCGCCAAGGCGCGCGCGCGCGAAAAGCGCGAGATGAAACGCAGCCGCGCCGAACCGTCCTTCGACGGATCGGCCGATCCCGAAGCGCAGATCGAAGAAGAGCCCGAACTCGTCGAAAAGCCCCGCCCCACGCCCGCCCAGCTGGTCGAGCGCAGCGCGGCGGTCGAAAAACCGAAGGCGGAGCCCAAGAAGAAGCCCAAGCAAGCCGCGCTCGATCTGGCCGTGCACGGCGAATATCTGCCGCCGTCGATCGACCTGCTCGCCAAGCCCAAGATCGCGAAGATCGCGAGCGTCGACGAAGGCGCGCTTGCCCAGAACGCGCGGCTGCTGGAAAGCGTTCTCGACGATTACGGCGTGAAGGGCCAGATCGTGAAGGTCCGCCCCGGCCCGGTCGTCACGCTTTACGAACTCGAACCCGCGCCGGGCACCAAGGCCGCGCGCGTGGTCGGCCTGTCCGACGATATCGCGCGCTCGATGTCCGCACTCGCCGTGCGCGTCGCGGTCGTGCCGGGCCGCAACGTCATCGGCATCGAACTGCCCAACGCCGAACGCGAAACCGTCTATCTGCGCGATCTGCTCGAGCAAACGCTGGAGGACAAGCAGAACGGCATCCTCAATCTCGTGCTCGGCCGCGATATCGGCGGCCAGCCGATCATCGTCGATCTCGCCCGCATGCCGCACTTGCTGATCGCCGGCACGACCGGCTCGGGCAAGTCGGTCGCGATCAACACGATGATTCTGTCGCTGCTCTACAAGCTCACGCCGGGCGAATGCCGCTTCATCATGGTCGACCCGAAGATGATCGAATTGTCCGTCTATGACGGCATTCCGCATCTTTTGTCGCCGGTCGTCACCGATCCGAAGAAGGCCGTCGTCGCCCTCAAATGGGCAGTCAAGGAGATGGAAAGCCGCTATCGCGCGATGTCGAAGCTCGGCGTGCGCAACATCGCGGGCTACAACCAGCGCCTGGCCGACGCCCGCAAGAGCGGCGAAACGCTGACGCGAAAGGTGCAGACTGGTTTCGACGAGGCGGGCAAGCCGGTGTTCGAGGACCAGCCCCTCGACATGACGCCGCTGCCCTTCATCGTCGTCGTCGTCGACGAAATGGCCGATCTTATGCTCGTCGCAGGCAAGGACGTCGAATGGGCCGTGCAGCGTTTGGCGCAGATGGCGCGCGCCGCCGGCATCCATCTATTGATGGCCACGCAGCGCCCGTCGGTGGACGTCATCACCGGCACGATCAAAGCGAATTTCCCGACGCGCATCTCGTTCCAGGTCACCAGCAAGATCGACAGCCGCACCATCCTGGGCGAACAGGGCGCCGAACAGCTGCTGGGCCAAGGCGACATGCTGTACATGGCCGGCGGCGGGCGGATTACGCGCGTCCATGGGCCGTTCGTATCCGACCGCGAGGTCGAGCACGTCGTGCAGCATTTGAAGGCGCAGGGCGCGCCGGCCTATGTCGACGAAGTGACCGAGGACGAAGAAGCGCTCGCCGCACTCGACGGCGGCGGCGACGCGATGGGCGGCGCTGGCGGCGGTTCGGGCGACGATCTATACGACCAGGCCGTGGCGCTGGTCGCGCGCGAGCGCAAGTGTTCGACGAGCTTCATCCAGCGCCATTTGCAGATCGGCTATAACCGCGCGGCGCGTATCGTCGAGAAAATGGAAGCCGAAGGCGTGGTCAGTTCCGCCAACCATGTCGGCAAGCGCGAAGTGCTCGCCCCGAAGGGCGATTACGCGGCGTAGCCGCGACGCGCGAAGGAGGACCCCGGCCGGTGTTTCACCGACTCGGGGCCGCCTTGTTCGCATTCGAACTTAAGTGAAGTCGACCGTTTGATTTTCCGCACAGGCAACCGGTTGTGGAGAGCCGCTATTGACAGTGAACAACGCGGCAAAGTGCTTCTGATTACCCGGCGAGGGATCTCCGCCCATCGTGGTATTGTTGATAGCGACGACGCCATTCGCGTTGGGCCCGTTCAAAAGAGACTGCAGCGTCTGCGTGACCACGTTTGCTTGCGAGTTGTCCGGATTGCCGTTCTGAAGCGCGCCATAGACGGCATATTGCACGGTAATGGTTGTTGTCATGATTTCGATCTCCTATTCGATTTGTGACGGGGACGAATCAAGGCGCGAAGGTCGAAAAATCGACGGTCTGCCCCTCTTGGCATGAGAATGCACGCTGAACTCCGTTCACGGTGACCAGTGCACCGAAGTTCTTTGTGTCTCCCGGCGATGGGTCGCCGCCCATTGTCGTGTTGTTGATGGTGACGGTAGGTCCCGTGTTCAGAAGGGTTTGCAACGCGCTCGTCACATTGGTGGCGTTGAGTTTGTTCTCGTTACCCCCACCGAGGGCACCGTAGACCGCGAAAGACACAGTGAAACTCGAATTTTGGGCGGCGAAATTGATGGTCTGCCCCTCCATGCAGCCGAATGCATAGGGCGTTCCGTTTACGGCAACCAAAGCGCCGAAGTTCTTTGTGTCGCCCGGCGACGGATCGCCGCCCATTGTCGCGTTATTGATAGTGACGCTCGGCGAACCGGTGTTCAGCAGGTTCTGCAAAGTGTTCGTCACATTGTTGGCATTGAGTTTGTTCTCGTTGCCGCTGCCGAGGGCGCCATAGGCCGCGAATTGAACCACGATCGAATTCGACATATTGGTTCCTCCCTTGATTCATCAAAACATTGCAAAGCAGATTGGGTGGTCGCGAATTTCAGTGACGTTGAACGTCCAAAAAATCGCACCAGCCGTTAGTCGAAAAGTGAACTCTGTTTTTAGGCGATTTTTAATTGGTACTGAATCATCCTAAAGGTATTTAGCGAGATAGCAATTTAATTTTTGTTATATAAAAATTATTCTATCTAATTTGATGATCCTGCTCGAAGTCGCTCAGGCTGCCGACGATGTGGTCGGAGCCGCCGACCATGCCGGTAAGCACGAGGCGCGGACACTCGACGGCGACTACACAGCGTAATGAGCGGGTAATCCCACCATTTTCTGGGCGATCTTGCGTGGGATCACGGGGCGGAAGTCGATGCATCGGCGGGTGGGGTTGATCCGCGCCATTTAGCTGCGCGTCAGCCGCGACGCAGCCAAGGCGATTCTCCCGATGAAGGAGGCGCGCATCGTCGAGAAGATGGAATCCGAATGCGTGGTCAGCTCCGCCAACCACGTCGGCAAGCGCGAAGTCCTCGCGCCCAAGGGCGATTACGCGGCGTAAAGATCGGCGGGGTTGGCGACGCGCTTTTCCAGGGCGACCTTGAGCTTGCCGAGCGCGCGCGCTTCGATCTGACGCACGCGCTCTTTCGACACGCCAAGCCGCGAGCCGAGCGTCTCGAGCGTCACGCTTTCGTCGTCTTCGGCCAAGCGCCGCGCCGCGATCACCGCGCGTTCGCGCGGGGTGAGATCGCCCATCGCTTCGCGCAACAGACGGGCGCGCGCATCGCGGTCGTGCCACGACATCGCGTCGGCTTCCGGGTCGGCGCGTTCGTCGGCCAGCGATTCGCCCCAGCTGCGCGCCGAACCGTCGTCGCCCGCGACGGGCGCGTCGAGCGAGCGGTCGCCGCCGGACATCCGGCCTTCCATCTCAATCACGTCGCCGATAGTCACGCCCAGTTCCTGCGCGACCTTGGCGCGCGTGTCGTCGGTCATCGGCTCGCCGTGCCGGTCGCCCAAACGCGCGCGCACGCGGCGCAGATTGAAGAACAGCGATTTATGCGCGGCCGTGGTGCCGGTTCGCACGATCGACCAGTTGCGCAGAACGAAGTCCTGGATCGCGGCGCGGATCCACCATTGCGCGTATGTCGCGAAGCGCACGTCGCGCGACGGCTCGAAGCGCGCGGCGGCCTGCATCAGGCCGATATGGCCTTCCTGGATCAGATCGCCGACCGGCAAGCCGTAATGGCGGAATTTGAGCGCCGCCGACACGACCATGCGGCTATAGGCGCCGATCAATTCGTCGAGCGCGGCTTGATCGCCCGATTCGCGCCAGCGTTTGGCGAGATCGAGCTCGCGTTCGCGCGCGAGCAATTTGGTCTTCATCGCCTTGCGGATGAAGCGGATATTCGCGGCTTGCGTTGCGGTGTCGTCCAAACGGGCCATGATGCGTATCTCCGTGAAGAAATACGCCGCGGTCAGCCGGATGGATCACTGCCCGGTTTGCAGCATCTCGACGATTTCGCCGCGATTGGTAACGCAGGCCGCGACGATGGCGCCCGGCGTTTCCCCGCAAAGGGTTAGCGTATAGGGGCCGTCCACTTGCCGGCTCTTTTCGGGGGCATAGCCGCGCACGATGCGCTGGAAGCCCTCGAACGGCGCGTCGATTTTGGCGAAATCGCCGCTGCCCCACCATAAAGCGTCGCCCTGGGCCGCCAAGGGCCGGCCCGTGTCCAATCCGGCCGAAACGAACAGCACGCGCCCCAATTCGTCGTGCGCGGCACGCCTTAAGGCCAGCATCGCGTCGCGATGGCCGCCACGCGCTTCCATCGCCGCGCGCAGTTTGGCGGTCCAGCGCGCGATCGACGTCGCCCCCGCCCCGCAGGCTTGCAAGCCTTCGCGCGGATCGATCCCATAGGAAGCCAGCGAGGCATCCAGCCCGCGCGCCAGCATCCAGGTCAGGATTTCGCGCGGGTTGACGGCAAAATGGAGCTGCAGCGTCTTTTGCCACATTTCCTCTTGGGCGCCGCGCAGCATGACGAAGTCGGCCGCGAAGAAACCGGGCATGGCGATGAAGGCGCGGCGGAAATCGACCAGAGCGTCGAGCACGCCCGCGGCATCGGGGCCGGGCCCCAGCAGATTACCGAGATGGACGAGGCGATCGCCCGGTTCGAGGCGCTGCGCGATCTCGTCGTAAAGTTCGATCAGGCCTTGCGCATGGCCGCGCACCGCGCCGATCGCCCAAACGCGGCCCACGCGCTTCAGCGTCGCGAAGCGCTCGCTTTTGGCCGGGCTCGCCGGCGAGGAAGGCCCCCGAGTCGCCATTCTGCGAAGATAGCGCAAAAACGCGAAAACCCCGCCGGAGACGACCGGCGGGGTTTCGTTATCGACGCGAGGCGGAAGCGTTAGGCGGCTTTGAGCATCGCTTCGAGGCGTTGGACGGCCGTCTCCTCCGAGATTTTCTCGACGGCGGCGAATTCGCGCACCAGACGGTCCAGGGCCGCCTGATACATTTGACGTTCCGAGAACGACTGGTCGGGCTGGCCGGCATTGCGGAACAGGTCGCGCACGACCTCCGCGATCGCCTTGGGATCGCCCGAGTTGATCTTGGCTTCGTATTCCTGGGCGCGACGGCTCCACATCGTGCGGCGCACGCGCGCGCGCGCCTTCAACGTGGCGAGCGCGTTGGTCATTTCCTTCTTGGTGCACAGGCGGCGCAAGCCCGACGTCTTGGCTTTCATCGTCGGCACGCGCAACGTCATGCGGTCCTTGTCGAACTGGATCACGAACAGTCGCAGCTTGTGACCCGCGATCTCCTGCGTCTCCAGGCCGGTGATTTTGCCCACGCCATGCGTCGGATAGACGACGTGATCGCCGACCGCGAAGCCCAGATCGTCCGTTTCGCGTACCAGTTTTTTCGCAACCGTCATGTGAGCCGAAACTCCTTCAAAGCACCTATTCATGATCCCCCGGCGCGCTGCCCGATCGGGTCCGACCGGAACCCTCGGGACAGAAACCTCGACACCCGGGAATGCCTATTTTCGAGGCATTCCAAGCTGCTGAGGCTCAGCCGCCAAAGAACGAGGCGGCGCCGCAATATGTGACGGGCTTAAAGCCCGAAACGTCCCTTCCGGGGCCAGGGGTGCTGCAAAAATGCCGCAGCCCGAGAACAAAGAAGCTATCACAAAACCGGTGAAAAATCACGGCCGACACCCGCGTTTTTCGCAAGGGACAGCTACGCGAAGAGGGATTCTTCGCTTGACTCTCGGTGATGTTGGTATCTATTTACCGTTCAGCTGCCGGGTTTTTCGCTAAAATACTTCTCGAATTTTCCAGCTTCGGACCGGACATCGTCGGCGCCCGGCAAGGCATCCTTCTTGCGGGTGATGTTCGGCCATTTCTCGGCATACTCGGTGTTCAGCGCGAGCCATTTGGACGCGCGCGGATCGGTATCCGGCACGATCGCTTCGGGCGGGCATTCCGGCTCGCAAACCCCGCAATCGATGCACTCGTCCGGCTTGATGACGAGCATGTTCTCGCCTTCGTAGAAGCAATCGACGGGACACACTTCGACGCAGTCGGTGTACTTGCACTTTATGCAGGTATCGGTGACGACATAGGTCATCGCAAACGCTCTCTTCGAACCAGACGAAGCGTCGGGTTAGCACGCACCCCGGCGACGGGCAACCCCACTCGAATTCGGGTCAATCAACGGGAAACAGATCGCTATAGAGCCCGGCGGCCTCGGCAGCCCCGCCGCGCCGCTCGCCCAACGCTTCGACCCGTACGGTGCGCAGCTTCGAGCCCTGGCTGAAGGTCAGCACGTCGCCCACCTTCAGCGGATGCCCCTTGTCGAGGCGATGGCCGTGGCCGCGCACGCGGCCCTTTTCGCAGGCTTCCTGGGCGAGCGCGCGCGTACGAAAAAACCGCGCATGCCACAGCCAGATATCCAGGCGGATCCGGGGTGTCGTCGTCACGGATCTACGAGTTTTCCCAACGCCGCGAAGGGTGAGTCCGCGTCGATCGCCTTCTCCGGCCGCGCCTTGCGCGGGCGCTTTGCCACGAACTTGACCGCATCGCCCTCGCGCACCGCGCGATACCCGAGCGCCGCGACCACCGCCGACAGGCAGGCAGCGTCGCAATCGATCAGCTTCGCCAAATCGGGATCGAGCGCGAAGGCGCCGCGCTTGGACAGTGCTGCCAGCGCTTGCGACATTTTGTCCAAGCGGTCGGCGCGCACGTAAAGCGGCCCGGCGGGGAAGTAAAGACAGGCGGCCATCGCGTCCTCCGGCCCCGCGTCGCGCTTCAAACTCGCGCGTCCGCCTTGCGTCGCGGGTGCGGGCTGGCCGCGCCAGACCGACCACAGCAACGCGCGCAGTTTCGTTCCCGCCTGATCCTTCAGCGCCGGCACATAGACGCCGAAGCTCGCGAACTTGGCGCCCTCGCGCGTCAGACTCCCGCGCGCCGGTCCGTCCAACGCGAATTCGCCGGCGACCGCGCCAAGAGCGGCGACCAACTGGAAGGCGAGACCGCGCGCCGCCCCGGCCAACGCCGCCTCGCGCAATCTGAACAACGGCGCCGCGTGGGCCCGCAGATGGCCGGCGAGGAACTGCGCCAAGCGCCGCTGGACGAGCTGACGCTGCGCGGGCTCCAACAGATCGGCGCGCGCCAGCGCGATCTCCGGCTCCAGCGCCGAGGGGCCGGGGGCCAGACGCGCGACCAACTGACCGCGCCACAGAATGCGCGCCTGTTGATCGAGCGCGAATTGCGCGTCGGGGTCGTCCGCGAACATCGCCACGCGCGCGGCGGCGTCGCGGCGCAGCGCGCGATTGGCGGCGGCGCGGACCTTTTCGGCGCCGCCCGCCAAGCTCGGATCGGCGACGAACTCGAAGCCGCGCAGCATTCCCGCATACACGCCCTCGACCGCGACCTCGCCCGCCGCGGAGACGCTAGCCAGAAGCTCGTCGCCGTCCTCCAGCTTGCGCGCCAGCACCGCGTTGCGCCGATCGACGAAACGCTGCGTCAGCCGCTCGTGCAGCGCGTCGGACAATCGGTCTTCGACCTCGCGCGCGCGATCCTGGAACGCCTCGGCATCGGCCAGCCAATCCGCGCGATGCGACACATAGGTCCATATGCGGATACCCGCGATGCGTTCCAGCAAGCGCTCGATATCGCCTTGGGCGTCGTCGAGATCGGCGATGCGCTTGGCGACCCAATCGGGCGGCAAGCGGCCCGGCTTCTCGGCCAGATGCCCGAAGATTCGCGCCTGCAGGCGCGTATGCGCATCCGACATCGCCTTGCGGAAATCGGGAATGCGCGCGACTTCCCATAGCAGCGCCACGCGGCCCTGCGCCTTCCTGGCGATCTCCGGGTCGCGCGCCAAGGCTTGCAGCGCCTTATAATCGTCGGGCTCGCGCACGCGGATAAGATCGGCGCGCGGGCTGCGCGCATCGAGCGTGGCGAGCAGCCCGTCCAGGCTGCGAAAATCGAGATTGGAATTGCGCCAATAGGCGTGTTCCAAACGCGGATAGGCGTGATCCTCGATGGCGCGGATCGTTTCGGGATCGAGCGCGCCCATATCCGCCGTCGTGCCGAACGTGCCGTCGTTCATATGCCGTCCGGCACGGCCGGCGATCTGCCCGAGTTCCGGGTCCGTCAACCGGCGCATATGCCGCCCGTCGAATTTCGCGAGCTGCGCGAAGGCCACATGGTCGATATCCATATTGAGGCCCATCCCGATCGCGTCGGTCGCGACCAGATAGTCGACGTCGCCCGACTGATAGAGCGCCACCTGCGCGTTGCGCGTGCGCGGCGACAATCCGCCGAAGACCAGCGCGCAGCCGCCGCGCTGCCGGCGCACCAGCTCGGCGATCGAATAGACCTCGGCCGCCGAGAACGCGACGACGGCCGAACGGCGCGGCAAGCGCGTGATCTTGCGCGGGCCGGTATAGGCGAGCGTCGAGAAGCGCGGCCGCTCGATGAATTCGGCCTCCGGCACCAGCGACCGGATCAAGCGCTTGGCCGACGACGCGCCCATAAACATCGTTTCGTCCCGGCCGCGCGCATGCAACAGCCGGTCGGTGAACACGTGGCCGCGTTCGCGGTCGGCCATCATCTGGATTTCGTCGACCGCCAGGAACGACACGTCGCGGTCCATCGGCATGGCCTCGACGGTGCAGACGAACCAGCGCGCATAGGGCGGCACGATGCGCTCCTCGCCGGTCACCAAGGCGACCGCGTTCTTGCCCTTGGCGGCGACGATACGCTCGTAGTTTTCGCGCGCCAGCAGGCGCAGCGGGAAGCCGATCATGCCCGATGAATGGCCGAGCATCCGCGTCACGGCGAGATGCGTCTTGCCGGTGTTGGTGGGCCCGAGAACCGCGGTGATCTTGGGACTCGCCATGGTGTGAGTTTGGGCGGGCGGGGCCCCCGGTTCAAGCGGTCTTGAGGGGGCCGGAATAGCCGCCTATATACGGCCACAAATCCGGGGACAAACCATGAGCCAGACCGCCGAAACCCACGAATTCCAAGCCGAAGTCAGCCGCCTGCTGGAGATCGTCGCGCACTCGCTCTATTCGGAGCGCAAGGTTTTCCTGCGCGAGCTGATCTCCAACGCCTCCGACGCCTGCGACAAACTGCGTTTCCTCGCCACGCAGAACGAGAAGCTCACCGAGGGCGGCACGGAATTCGCGATCGAGCTGAAGGCCGACAAGGACGCCGGCACGCTGACCATCGCCGACAACGGCATCGGCATGGATCGCGACGACCTCGTCTCGCATCTGGGCACGATCGCGCGCTCGGGCACGGCCGCCTTCATGAAGGCGCTGGACGAATCCCAGCGCAAGGACGTCGGCACGATCGGCCAGTTCGGCGTCGGCTTCTATTCGGCCTTCATGGTCGCCGACAAGGTCGTCGTCACGACGCGCAAGGCGGGGAACGTCGAAGCCTGGCATTGGGAGTCCGACGGCAAGAGCGGCTACACCGTCGTTCCCGCAGCGCGCGACGCGCGCGGCACGGAAATCGTGCTGCACCTCAAAGACGACGCGAAGGAATTCCTCGACGCCGATGCGATCGAGGATATCGTCAAGCGCTACTCCGACCACATTGCGATTCCCATCAAACTGGGCGCGCGCACGCTCAACCGCGCCTCGGCGCCGTGGACGCGGTCGAGGGGCGACGTGACGGCGGAGCAGCACAAGGAATTCTACCGCCATATCGCGCATGCCTTCGACGAGCCCTGGGCGACGATGCATTGGCGCGCCGAAGGCAAGATCGAGTATTCCGCGCTGCTCTACGTTCCCGAGACGCGCACGCATGACCTGTTCCATCCCGACCGCAAACACGGCGTGAAGCTTTACGTCCGCCGCGTCTTCGTCAACGAAGCGCCGGACGGGCTGTTGCCGCGCTATCTTCGGTTCCTGCGCGGCGTGGTGGATTCGGAAGATCTGCCGCTGAACGTGTCGCGCGAGATGCTGCAGAACAACCCGGTGCTGACCCTGATCCGCCAGGGCGTCACGGCGCGCGTGCTGTCCGAGCTCGAAAAGAAGGCCAAGGATGCGGTCGACTACGCCAAATTCTGGGAAAGCTTCGGCGAGGCGCTGAAGGAAGGCATTTTCGAGGACAAGGACAACGGTACGCGCGTGCTGGGCCTTGCGCGTTTCCGCTCGACGCTTCACCCCGAGGGCTGGGTATCGCTGGCAGATTACGTGTCGCGCATGAAGCCGGGCCAGGAGGCGATCCACTACATCGCCGGCGACGATCCCAAGCTGGTGGCGAAGTCGCCGCATCTGGAAGGCTTCGTGAAGCGCGGCGTCGAAGTGCTGCTGCTGTCCGACCCGGTCGACGAATTCTGGATCGCGCAGACCGACGCGTTCGACGGCAAAAAGTTCAAATCGGTGACGCGCGGCGGCGCGGATCTCGATAAGATCGCGCCGGAAGACAAGAAGGAAGAGGCGAAGCCGGAGGAATCTTCGAGCGATGCCGCGGCGCTGATCGCCCTGTTCCGCTTGGCTTTAGGCGAACAGGTGAAGGACGTGCGCGCCTCGCAACGCTTGGCCGAAAGCGCGGTATGTCTCGTCGCCGACGACAGCGATATCGACATCCATCTTGAGCGGATGCTGCGCCAGCACAAGCAGCTTGGATTCTCCGCCAAGCGCATTCTGGAGATCAATCCGGCGCATCCGACAATCAAGGCGCTGGTGGCATCGCTGACCAAGGCCGAGGGCGACACGGCCGTACAAGCGCGTTTGGGCGAAGCAGCGAAGCTGCTATACGACCAGGCGCGGATCGTCGAGGGCGACAAGCTTGAAGACCCCGCCGCCTTCGCCAAACGCCTGTCGCAAGCGCTGGCCGACGGTTTCGTCTGATGGCGTCGCGCGCGCGGCCCTCGCCTTTCACCGCATCGCTGCCCGGCCGCGCCGACGCCAAGGCGATGGATGCGGCGGATCCGCTCGCGCCTGCACGCAATCTGTTCAGCCTCCCGCCGGGGGCGATCTATCTGGACGGCAATTCGCTGGGCGCGTTGCCGCGCGCCACGCCCGCGCGCTTGCAAGAAGTCGCGCGCGACGAATGGGGCGGCGATCTGATCGCGTCGTGGAACAAACACGGCTGGATCGATCTGGCGCGCCGCGCGGGCGACAAGATCGCCAAGCTGATCGGCGCCGCGGCGAACACCGTCAGCGTCGGCGATTCGACCTCGATCGCGCTGTTCAAAGTTCTGGCCGACGCGCTGGCGCGCAATTCGGGCCGCAAGACGATCCTGTCGGAGCGCGGCAATTTCCCGACGGATCTTTACATGGCCGAAGGCTTGGCCGCCTTGCTGGGCCAGGGCCATCGCCTGGAACTGGTCGAGCGCATCGAGACGATCGGCGACGACGTCGCGGTCGTGATGCTTACCCATGTCGACTACCGCACGGGCGCGATGCACGATATGGAGGCGATCACGGCGAAAGCGCACGCCGCCGGCGCGCGCGTCATCTGGGATCTCGCGCATTCGGCGGGGGCGCTGCCCGTCGATCTGGAAGCCGCGCGTGTCGATTACGCGGTCGGCTGCGGCTACAAATATCTGAACGGCGGGCCGGGCGCGCCCGCGTTCCTTTACGTCGCCGAGCGCCATCACGAAAGTTTTCGCCAGCCGCTCCAAGGCTGGCTGGGGCATGCCGCCCCCTTCGCGTTCGAGCTGGCCTACCGCCCTGCCGCCGGTATCGCGGCCGCAACGACCGGCACGCCGCCGATCCTGTCGCTGGCCGCCTTGGAAGTCGGCGTCGATACGGTGCTGAGCGCGCCGATGACGGAGCTGCGCGCGAAATCGCAAGCGCTGACCGAGATTTTCCGCACGCTGGTGCAGTCGCGCGCGGCCGAACTCGGTCTCGAATGCGTTTCGCCCGCCGATCCGGAGTCGCGCGGCAGCCAGATTTCGTTCCGCCACGAGCACGCTTACGCGATCGTGCAAGCCTTGATCGTCCAAGGCGTGACCGGCGATTTCCGCGCACCCGATATTTTGCGTTTCGGCTTCGCGCCGCTTTACGTGCGTTACGTCGACGCCTGGGACGCGGCGGCGCATCTGGTCGATACGATCGAAAGCCGCGCATTCGACGACGAAAAGTTCCGTCGCCGTCAAGCGGTTACGTGACGGCCGGGATTAATCGCCTGCCTGCCCCGTTTTCGGGGCATGAAAGCCAAAGCCATCCCCCTGACGCTGGCCCTGGGCGTGCTTTGCGCCGCCCCGGCCTTCGCGCAAGCACCGCCCCCCGCCGCGATCCCGCCGCAAGCCGATAGCCCGGAAGCGATCGCGCGCGACGGCATCGCCAAGCTGCTGCAGGCATTGAAGCTGTTCGTCGAGAATCTGCCGCAATACGCGGCCCCCGAGATCGACGCGCAGGGCAATATCGTAATCCGCCGTTTGAACCCGCCGACGGCGCGTCGCGACACGCCGCCGCCGCGCGACGACGATTCGCTGCCGCTATAGATACGTCGCGAGGATCGCCGCGATCCCGGCGGCGATGGCCATAAAGGTCATCGCCATGCCGGCGACGCGGAAGCGGAAATTCTCGGGCGCGCGCGACACACCCCAGGCATGCGAAGCGCGGCCGACGAGCAGAAGCAGCGCGCCCGCATGCAGCGCGAAGCCAGGTGCGCCGCGCGTTTCGGCGAAGGCGAGCAGCAGCAAAGCGAACGGCGCGTACTCGGCGAAATTCGCGTGGGCGCGCAGGCGCCGGTCGAGCGTTTCCCGGCCGAGCGGCCCGATCGCGACTTTCGCGGTCCGCCGCGCGCCGATCGCCCGGATCGACAGCGCGACGAACAGACAAGCCAAAACGGCGGCGTAGACGGGCACGACGGCGAGGTTCATCGGATTATCCTCGAATAGCCATGACCGTTACGCTAGCGGCGGACATTCGGATCGTTCCAAACGAAAAACCCCGGGACTTGGCGTCCCGGGGTTTCGTTCGTCGCGTCGTGACCTTCGTGTCTATGCGCTCTTGAGCAGCCCGCGCAGCACGTAGGGCAGAATGCCGCCGTGACGGTAGTACTCGACCTCGTCGAGCGTATCGATGCGGCAGAGCAGATCCACCGAATCGACAGCACCCGACGCGCGCTTGATGGTCAGCTTCACCGTCTGGCGCGGCTTGATGCCGTCGCCGATGCCGGTGAAGTCGCACACTTCCGTGCCGTCGAGCTTCAGCGTCTGGCGCGTCACGCCTTCGGGGAACTGCAACGGCAGAACGCCCATGCCGACCAGGTTCGACCGGTGGATGCGCTCGAAGCTTTCGGCGACGACCGCCTTCACGCCGAGCAGGATCGTGCCCTTCGCCGCCCAGTCGCGCGACGAGCCGGTGCCGTATTCCTTGCCGGCGAAGATGCACAACGGCGTGTTGCGCGCCTTGTACTTCATCGCCGCGTCGTAGATCGACATGACTTCGCCTTCCGGCTGAAGCTTGGCCATGCCGCCGGTCGTACCGGGGGCCGCCTCGTTCTTCAGACGGATATTCGCGAAGGTGCCGCGCATCATGATTTCATGATTGCCGCGTCGCGCGCCGAAGGAGTTGAAGTCGACGGGGCGCACCTGACGCTCGGTTAGGTATTCGCCCGCCGGGCCGTCCTTCTTGATGTTGCCGGCCGGGCTGATGTGGTCGGTCGTGATCGAATCGCCCAGCAGCGCCAACGGACGCGCGCCCACGATGTTCGAGAAACCGCCCGCTTCGCGCGGCAGGTTTTCGAAATACGGGGCGAGCTTCACGTAGGTGGAACCGTCGTCCCACTTGTACGTCATGCCCGTGCCGCCGCCCATCTTCTGCCACATCGCGTCGCCCTTGAAGACGTTGGCGTAGCGATTGCGGAACATCTCGGCCGTCAGGTTCTTGCGGATCGTGTCCGTGATTTCCTGGTTCGACGGCCAAATGTCCTTGAGATAGACCGGGCCGTCCTTGCCCATGCCCAGCGGCTCGGTCGTGATGTCCTTCAACATCGAACCGGCCAAGGCATAGGCGACCACCAGCGGCGGCGAGGCAAGGTAGTTGGCCTTGACCTGCGGATGGACGCGGCCTTCGAAGTTACGGTTGCCCGACAGCACCGAAGTGACCGTCAGATCGCCCTTGTCGATCGCCTCGGCGACCGGGTCCGGCAGCGGGCCCGAATTGCCGATGCAGGTCGTGCAGCCGTAGCCGGTGAGATTGAAGCCCAGCGCGTCGAGATGCTGCATCAAGCCGGCGGCGACCATGTAGTCGGTCACGACCTGCGAGCCGGGCGCGAAGGACGTCTTCACCCAGGGCTTGGCTTTGAGGCCCTTGGCGACCGCGTTGCGCGCGACGAGACCCGCGGCGATCAGCACCGCCGGGTTCGACGTGTTCGTGCACGAGGTGATCGCGGCGATGACGACGTCGCCGTTCTTCAGCGTGTAGCCGCCCGACGCGGCGACCGGAACGCCGTCCTTGGCGTTCTTGGGGCCGAGCAACTCGGGCAGAACCTTCTCGAAGCCCTGCTTGGCGGACGACAGCGCCACCTTGTCCTGCGGACGCTTGGGACCCGCGAGCGACGGTTCGACCGTGCCCATGTCCAGTTCCAGCGTGTCGGTGAACACCGGGTCGGGCGAATTGGCATCGCGCCACATGCCTTGCGCCTTGGCGTAGGCTTCGACCAGCTTCACGCGCGCGGGATCGCGGCCCGTGAAATTGAGGAAGGAGATCGTCTCCGCGTCGATCGGGAAGAAGCCGCAAGTGGCGCCGTATTCGGGCGCCATGTTGGCGATCGTCGCGCGGTCGGCGAGCGACAGCGCGTCGAGGCCGGGGCCGTAGAATTCGACGAACTTGTTGACCACGCCCTTCTTGCGCAGCATCTGCGTGACGGTCAGCACCAGATCGGTCGCCGTCATGCCTTCCTTGAGCTTGCCGGTGAGCTTGAACCCGATCACTTCGGGGATCAGCATCGACACGGGCTGGCCCAGCATCGCGGCTTCCGCCTCGATGCCGCCAACGCCCCAGCCCAGCACCGCCATGCCGTTCACCATGGTGGTGTGGCTGTCGGTGCCGACCAGCGTGTCGGGATAGGCGTAGGTCGTGCCGTCGCCGTCCTGCGTCCACACGGTCTGCGCCAGGTATTCGAGATTGACCTGGTGGCAGATGCCCGTGCCGGGCGGGACGACGCGGAAATTCGAGAACGCCGATTGGCCCCAGCGCAGGAATGCGTAACGCTCGCCGTTGCGCTCGTACTCGATCTCCACGTTTTTCTTGAAAGCGTCGGGACCGCCGAAATGGTCGATCATCACCGAGTGGTCGATGACCAGATCGACCGGCGACAGCGGGTTGATCTTGCGCGGATCGCCGCCCATCGAAACCATCGCGTCGCGCATGGCGGCGAGGTCGACGACGGCGGGAACGCCGGTGAAGTCCTGCATCAGCACGCGCGCGGGACGGTAAGCGATTTCGCGCGTCGATTTCTTGTCGTTCGCCCAGGCGGACATCGCCTTGACGTCGTCGACGGAGACGGTGCGCCCGTCTTCCCAGCGCAGCAGGTTTTCGAGCAGAACCTTCAGCGAGTTCGGCAAACGCTCGATGCCGGTGATCCCCGCGGCCGCGGCCGCTTCAAGGCTATAGTAGGTGTAGGTCTTGCCATCGACCGAAAGCGTGCGGCGGGTTTTGAGCGTATCGGTGCCGAATGCGGACATCGAGCCTATCTCCTCGGTAGTGGGCGGCCGTTGCGGCCCTCCCGGGACGGGGGTGACGTAGCACGAATTCCTGAACAAGTCGAAACCCATGCCGCCAGCGGGGGTTTATCATGCCCGCGTCAACAACCTGTTAACCCGCGCCAAGGCAAGGTTCCTGGCCGACCGTCCCGTTCCGGGTCCGGTCCGGGGAGGCGCGTTTGCCCGATCCAGCCGCAAAGACCGCCAGAAGGACCGATCGCCGGATGCCGGATGTCGCCCGGCTGCGTTGGGTCCTGCTGGGTTTGGTGCTGTCGCTGGGTGCTGCGATCGCCTTCGTCTACGTGACGGCCGCGCACTCGGCCGGCGAACGTACCGTCGAAACCACCGCCCGCCAGGCGGCCGCCCTGGCAAGAACGCTCGAAGCGCATGCCGACCGCAGCTTCGGCGCCGCCGATACGGCCCTTTCCGCGCTGATCGAGGCGCTGGAAGGGCGCGGCGCGTTCGCGGGCGTCGACCTTCGGGCGATGATGGCCGACCGCCGAAGCTTCGTGCCCGGCATCGATTCGATCTTCTGGGCAGACGCGGATGGCCAGATCCAGATCGAGTCGGCCGATATCGATGCGCCGCCGCGCAACGTCTCCGACGCCGATTACTTCGTCGCACACCGCGATGGCTCGGGCTTGGGCGTCTATCTCTCGCCGCCGATGGCCGATCCGGAAACCGGCGCGCCGGTTCTGGTCATGTCGCGCCGTTTGGAGGACCGGCAAAGCCGATTCGCCGGCATTGTCGCCGCGGCGTTCGACGCCGAGTATTTCCGCGCGTACTACGCGACGCTCGATGTCGGCGCGGAGGGCGCCATCGCGCTGTGGAGCGCGGACGGGATGCTGCTGATCCGCGAGCCGCACGACCCGTCGGCCATCGGCCGCGTCTTCGCCGGGCACCCCTTGCATCGCGGCTTGATGACCGGGTTGCGCGAGCAAACCGAGCGCGTGGTATCGCCGGTGGACGGGGTCGCCCGGCTGCAATCCTGGCGCCGCGTGACGGACCAGCCCTTCGCCGTCTCCGTCGCCTTCGCCGAAAAATACTATATGGCGCCGATGCGCGCCGCGCTGCGGACGCAGCTGATCGCGGTCGCGGCCGGTGCCGCGATCACCCTCGCCCTCGTCTTTCTCGTCTGGTTCCAGCTGGGCCGCCACGCGCGGCTCGACGCCGAACGCCGCGCGGGTATCGACCGGCTGGCGCAATCGCGCCGGCAATTGCGCACGGTCGTCGACACCGTGCCCGCGATCATCAACGCCAAGGATCGCAGCGGCCGCTACACGCTGATCAACGCCTATCAGGCGGCGGTGTTCGGCGTCCATCCGCGCGAAGCGATCGGCAAGCGCGTCTCGGATTTCGTCGACCAGCCCTTGGCGGCGGAAGTCGAGGCGCTGGAGCGCGAGCTGGTCGAAACCGGCCGCGCGATCCGCGATCACGCCGAGAACTTCCTCGATGCGTCGGGCCGGATGCGCCATTTTCTGACCAGCAAGATTCCGATCTTCGACGGCGACGGAAAGGTGACGCAATACGTGTCGGTCGCGACCGACGTCACGGCGATGCGCGAGATGGAGGCGGCGACCCGCGCGGCGGAAGCGCGCATGCGCGCGGCGCTCGAATCGATTCCCGAAGGGTTCGCGATTTTCGACGAAAACGACCGCTTGGTGATCGCCAACCGGCCTTACGTCGAGATGTTCGCGGGCGAGGCCGATCCTTCGCGTCTGCAGGGGCTGAAGTTCGAAGAAGTGGTGCGCATGTCGGTCGCGCGCGGCGAACCGCCCGAACCGGGATTCACGGCGGAAAGCTGGATCGCCGAGCGCGTCCGCCGACATCGCGAAGGGGTGGCAGGCATGCGGCTGCTGCGCATCGCCAACGGACGCACGATTTCGGTCACCGAAGGCTATGTGCCGGGGGTCGGAATCGTCGGTATCCGCACCGACGTGTCGCGGCAGGTGGAAACCGAAGCCGCCTTGCGCAATGCGCGCGACGCGGCCGAGTCGGCCAACCGCGCGAAGTCGCAGTTCCTGGCCAATATGAGCCACGAGTTGCGCACGCCTCTGAACGCCATTATCGGCTTCGCCGAAATGATCGAGAAGGAGATTTTCGGCAAGGTCGGCAGCAAACGCTACATCGAATACGCCGCCGACATCGCGGCGTCGGGCCGGCATCTCGTCGAATTGATCGGCGACGTGCTCGATATGTCGAAGATCGAGGCCGGACGCTATACGCTGGAGGAGGAAGAGATCGACCTCGCCCCGACGGTCGACGCGGCGATCGCGATCGCGCGCGGTCAGGCGCATCACGCGGGCGTTCGGATCGGCAAGACGGGCGAGAAGCTGCGCTTGCGCGCCGACGGCCGCGCGCTGCGCCAAGTGCTGCTGAATCTTCTCTCCAACGCGATCAAGTTCACGCCCAAAGGCGGGCGCGTCGATGTTGCCTGGCGCCTGTCCGAAGCCGGCGTCGAGATCGACGTCGTCGATACCGGCATCGGCATCCCGCGCGAGGAACTGCCGCATGTTATCGAACCCTTCCGCCAAGCCCATGGCGTCGGCCGCAATTTCGGCGGCACGGGGCTGGGCCTCGCCATCACCAAACGATTGGTCGAGCTGCATGGCGGAAGGCTGGAGATCGCGAGCGAGTTCGGCAAAGGCACGCGCGTACGCTGCGTGCTGCCCGTCGACCGGCTGCTGCGCGACGCGGCCTGAGCGCCCCGGGCCGGGGCCCCGCTTATCCCGGGGCGAAGAAGCGCACCAGCGCCCCAAGCACCGCATCGCGGGCCTGGAATTGAGGCTGGTGCGCGCAATCGGGCACGAGCCAGGTTTCGCTCGGCCCCGTCACGGCGCGCGCGATTCGCGTCAATTGGTCGGGGGTGCCGTATTCGTCGTCGGCGCCTTGCAAAGCGAGGACCCGCGCCCCGACAGGTCTTAAATCGGCTTCGATATTCCAGAAAGCGAAGGGAGCCGACAGCCAGATATCCGCCCACGCGAAGAACAGCGCCTCGGTTCCCGCCCCGTGGTAGCGCGCCAGACGCTGCTTCAAATCGGTCGTGCGCCACGCCGCGACCGCCTGTTCGATGCCCGATCGCGTCGCTGGTTCGACGAAAACATGCGCGGCCATCGTGGCAATACGGGCGTAGCGCGTGGGATCGAACGCGGCCGCCAGCAGCGCGATCGAACCGCCGTCCGAATGTCCCAGCAGATCGGCCGAGGCGATCCCGGCGGCGTCCAGTACGTCGCCCAGCAGCCGCGCCTCGCGATGCAGATAGTCGCTGCGGCGCTTTTCGCCGATCGGATCGGACGCGCCGTGGCCGAACCGCTCGTACACGAATCCCGGCCGGCGAGCGGCGGCGCACAGCGCGTCGGGAAAATCGCGCCATTGCGCGATCGAGCCCAAGCCTTCGTGCAGGAAAACGAGCGGCGTGCCGACCGCCGCCGCCGGCCAGATCCGGCGGTAGGCGACGCGTCCTTGCGTCAACGTCAGGCGGTCGTCCATCGCGGCGCTTTCTTGACCTGTCCGAAACTTACCTGCTTAACTCAGTCTGCAATACCGAACGGCACCGGCGCCGCGACGGCCCAACTATAGCTTGGCCGGCGACGGCGGACAGAGTTCCGGCGGAACAGGGTAAAACGGGACGTCGACACGATGCCGCCACCGGCCGATCGCGATCGCGCGCAGGATACGTTTCCCAAGCTGCTCCGGCGCAATGCGCAATTGCGCGGAATGCGCGTGGCGATGCGCGAGAAGGAATTCGGCATCTGGCAAAGCTGGAATTGGGCCGCGATGGAAGCGGAGATCCGGCGTCTGGCAAAGGGTCTCGCCGCCATCGGCCTGAAACGCGGCCAAACGATCGCGTTGGTCGGCGACAATCGGCCAAAGCTCTATTGGGCGATCTGCGCGGCGCAGTGTTTGGGCGCCATTCCCGTGCCGGTCTATCAGGACGCGGTCGCCGACGAGATGGCCTTCGTGATCGGCCATGCCGAGACCCGGATCGCCATCGCGGAAGATCAGGAGCAGGTCGACAAGCTGCTGCTTGTGGCCCAGAAAGCGCCGGCGTTGTCCCGTATCGTCTTCACCGATTCGCGCGGCATGCGGAACTACGCCGATCCCGCCTTGATGGGCTACGACGCGCTGATCGAAGCGGGCAAAGTCCATGACGACGCTTGGCTCGACGCCGAAATCGCCAAGGGCAAGGGCGGCGACGCCTCGGTGATGCTCTATACGTCGGGCACCACCGGCCAGCCGAAAGGCGTGCTGCTCAGCTTCGACAACGTGATCCGCACGGCCGAAAACGCCATCGCTTTCGACAAGCTGGGCGAGACCGACGAAATCCTCGCCTATCTGCCGATGGCCTGGGTCGGCGACCATATCTTCTCGTATGCCGAGGCTTACGTCGCCGGGTTCTGCGTCAATTGCCCGGAATCCGGCGCCACGGTGATGACGGACTTGAAGGAAATCGGGCCGAGCTTCTTCTTCGCGCCCCCGCGCATTTTCGAGAACATCCTGACCCAAGTTTCGATCCGGATGGAGGATGCCGGGGCGATCAAGCGCTGGCTCTACCGCCATTTCATGGATCTGGCGAAGCGCGCGGGCATCGCGCTGATGGATGGCAAGCCGGTCTCGACATTGGACCGGCTGCATTATGCGCTCGGCGAACTGCTCGTCTACGGACCGATCAAAAACGTGCTGGGCCTCACGCGCATGCGGCTGGGCTACACCGCCGGCGAAGCGATCGGCCCGGATATCTTCGATTTCTACCGGTCGCTCGGCCTCAATCTCAAACAGCTTTACGGCGCGACCGAAACGTCCGTCTTCATCTGCATGCAGCCCGACGGGCAGATCAAATCCGACACGGTCGGCGTCGCGGCGCCGGAGGTCGAGATCAAGATCGCGGAGAACGGCGAGGTGCTGGTCAAATCGCCCGGCGTCTTCGCCGCCTACTACAAGAATCCCGACGCGACCGGCGGCGCCAAAACGCCCGACGGGTACTATCGGACGGGCGACGCCGGCTTCTTCGATCGCGACGGGCATCTGAAGATCATCGACCGCGCGAAGGACGTCGGCCGCTTGTCCGACGGCACGCTGTTCGCGCCAAAATACGTCGAGAACAAGCTGAAGTTCTTCAGTTACGTGAAAGAGGCGGTCGCCTTCGGCGACGGGCGCGACCGGGTCGCGGTGCTCGTCAATATCGATCTCGAAGCCGTCGGCAATTGGGCCGAGCGCAACGGCATCGCCTATGCGAGCTATCAGGAACTCGCCGCCAAGCCAGAAGTCTACGATCTTATCGGCGGCTGCGTCGAACGGGTGAACCGCGATCTCGCCGACGATCCGCAGCTTGCGGGCTCGCAGATCCGGCGTTTTCTGGTGCTGCACAAGGAGCTCGACGCCGACGACGGCGAACTGACCCGCACGCGCAAAGTTCGCCGCGGCTTCATCGCCGAACGCTATGCCCCGCTGGTCGAAGCGCTCTATTCGGGCGCGGATCGCGCCCATATCTCGACCGCCATCACCTTCGAGGACGGGCGCAAAGGACGGCTCGAAGCCGATCTGGCGATCCGCGACGTCGGCCATGGCGCGAAGGCGGCGGCGGCATGAGCGAAATCCTGCTTAAGGTCGACAACGTGTCGCTGGGCTTCGGCGGCGTGAAGGCGTTGAGCGAGGTCTCGTTCGACGTCGTGAAGGGCGAAATCCGCGCGATCATCGGGCCCAACGGGGCGGGAAAATCGTCGATGCTGAATTGCATCAACGGCTTCTACCAGCCCAGCGCCGGCCGGATCGTCTACAAGGGCGTGGAACGCAGCGCCATGCGGCCGCACGCCGCGGCGGCCGGCGGCATCGCGCGCACCTTCCAGAACATCGCGCTGTTCAAGGGCATGTCGACGCTCGACAACATCATGACCGGGCGCCTGCTCAAGATGAAGCGCGGCTTCTTCTGGCAATGCCTGAATTGGGGCCCGGCGCGCGCGGAGGAAATCGCGCACCGCGAATATGTCGAGCGGATCATCGACTTTCTGGAGATCCAGGCGATCCGCAAAACGCCGGTCGGCCGCCTGCCCTACGGCCTGCAGAAGCGCGTCGAGCTGGGCCGGGCGCTGGCGGCCGAGCCCGAATTGCTTCTGCTCGACGAGCCGATGGCGGGCATGAATCTCGAGGAGAAGGAGGACATGTGCCGCTTCATCCTCGACGTGAACGAGGAATTCGGCACGACGATCGCGCTGATCGAGCACGACATGGGCGTGGTCATGGACATCTCCGACCGCGTGGTCGTGCTGGAATACGGCCGTAAGATCGCCGACGGCACGCCCGACGCGGTCAAAGCCGACAAACGCGTGATCGACGCCTATCTGGGCGTCGCGCACGAATGAGGGGCCGATGATCGACATCCTGTTCGGCCCGCTGAAAGAAATCTGGGAATTTCCAGCGTTCTTCGCCGAAGTCGTGATCGGCGGGCTGCTGTCGGGCGTGATGTACAGCCTGGTGGCGCTCGGCTTCGTGCTGATCTTCAAAGCGTCGGGCGTGTTCAACTTCGCGCAAGGCGCCATGGTTCTGTGCGCCGCGCTGACCTTCGTCGGCTTCGAAGAGCTGGGCGCGCCGATCTGGCTGGCGCTGATCCTGACGCTCGGGGTGATGCTGCTGATGGCGCTGGCGATCGAGCGGCTGGTGCTGCGCCCCCTGGTCAATCAGGCGCCGATCATCCTGTTCATGGCGACGATCGGCGTAACCTTCTTCATCGACGGTCTGTTCCAGACGATCTGGGGATCGGACGTCAAACGCCTCGACGTCGGCATCCCCAAGGACCCGATCGAGTTCGCCGGCGTGCAGGTGAATAGTTTCGACATCGTCGCCGCGCTGATCGCGGGCGCGCTGGTCGGCGGGCTCGCCTTTTTCTTCCAATCGACGCGCATCGGCCGGGCCTTGCGCGCCGTCGCCGACGACCATCAGGCCGCGCAGTCGGTCGGCATTCCGCTGCAGACGATCTGGGTCATCGTCTGGGCGGTGGCGGGCCTCGTGGCGCTCGTCGCCGGAATCATGTGGGGCTCCAAACTCGGGGTTCAATTCTCGCTCGCCCTCATCGCGCTGAAAGCGCTGCCGGTGCTGATCCTGGGCGGCTTCACGTCGATTCCCGGCGCCATCGTCGGCGGGCTCATCATCGGCATGGGCGAGAAAGTGGCGGAGGTCTATTGGGCGCCGGGGATCGGCGGCGGGATCGAGGATTGGTTCGCCTATATCCTGGCGCTCGTCTTTCTGATGTTCCGGCCGCAGGGCCTATTCGGCGAAAAAATCATCGAGCGGGTGTGATGCTGTATCGCGAATCGGGCCAGTTCAAATCCGACTACGCCGCCGACCAGGCGATGTTCCCGATTCGCCAGGACCGGATCGGCATGGCGGCGATCCTGTTCGCGGCCTTCGTGATCGTGCCGTCGGTCGCCGACCACTATTTCCTGTCGACCATCCTGATCCCGTTCCTGATCTTCGCGCTCGCGGCGATCGGCCTCAATATTCTCACGGGCTATTGCGGGCAATTGTCGCTGGGGACGGGCGGCTTCATGGCCTGCGGCGCCTTCGCCGCCTACAAGTTCGCGACCGCGTTCCCCGAGCTCAACATCGTGCTCGTCTTCCTGCTGTCGGGCGGGGTTGCCGCCGCCGTGGGCGTTCTGTTCGGCGTGCCGAGCTTGCGCATCAAAGGCTTCTATCTGGCGGTCGCCACGCTCGCCGCGCAGTTTTTCTTGATCTGGCTGTTCACCAAGCTGCCTTGGTTCACGAATTACTCGAGCTCGGGGGTCATCTCCGCCCCGCCGCGGTCGGTTTTCGGATTTTACGTGACGGGCATCGAAGCGACGGCGGAAGCCAAATACATCTTCTGCCTGACGCTGGTCGCCGTCTTGGCGCTGATCGCGAAGAATCTCGTGCGCGGGCGGATCGGCCGCGCCTGGATGGCGATCCGCGACATGGATATCGCGGCCGAGATCATCGGCATTCGCCCGCTGCGCACCAAGCTGCTCGCCTTCGCCGTATCGTCCTTCTATTGCGGCGTGGCGGGCGCCCTATGGGCGTTCATCTATACGAGCTCGGTCGAAGCGCTCGCCTTCGACATCAACCGATCCTTCCAAATCCTGTTCATGATCATCATCGGCGGCTTGGGCTCGATCCTCGGCTCGTTCTTGGGCGCGGCGTTCATCGTGCTGCTGCCGATCTTCCTCAACGTCGTGCCCACCGCGTTGGGCGTGCCGCTGTCCACCGCGACGATCGCGCATTTCGAGTACATGATCTTCGGCGCGCTGATCGTCTTCTTCCTGATCGTCGAGCCGCACGGCCTCGCGCGCCTGTGGCAATTGGCCAAGGAAAAGCTGCGTTTGTGGCCGTTCCCGCATTGATCCTATGTGACGCCGCCGGGCTTAGTCCTTGCTGGCGGCGCTGAGGACGAGCGCCTCCTTTTCGAATTTTTCGATCGCGGCGAGGAGTCGCGACAGTGGCTCGGCGACGCTGTCGCTCAATGCGTCGTTCATCGCTTTGGCCGCGTCGTCGGGCTTGGAGTATGCGGCGGCGTCCTCTTGTTTCGACGTCGAAGTCGCGGCCGTCGCGGCGCTTCGGGTGGCGGCTATGGCGCGGGTGCGAAACACGAGCAGGTCCGACAGACGATCGGAGATCGCCTTGCGCAGGACCGCCGCTCGATCCTGATCTTTTGGAATGCTTGGGGTTTCGGCCAAAGGCTTCACCGCCGACCAAAAACCCTCCAATTGGGCTTTCAGCGTCGCGCTGCGTCCGTTATCGAGTTTGACCCCGCTATCGACGGCGGCTTTGGCTTGGGCGACGATCGAGTCGGACAGTATGCGCACCGTTTCGTACAGCGCCGCCATTTCGTTGGCGTGCGCCTCGCGGAACTGATTGAGCGCGCGGCCCATCTGGGATTGATCGGCCACGGAAGCGCCGGCCGCTGGCGACAAGCCGGGCAGGCGCGCGCCGATATTGAACATCGCCAGACCGCGCATCGAATCGACGATCTTCGTCGTGTCGGCTTCGTATCCTTTGGCGTACCAATTGCCGATATCGTCTTTGACCAGCGCATAGTTGGTACGCCCGGCGCCGTCGAGCCGGACGCGATTGATGGTCTGCCAGTTCTGCCGATCGATATCCGCGCGCACGCGCAGATTCTCCTCTTCGCCCAGATTGCCGAGCGCCGGACCGATCAGCGGCACGCTGCGCCAGAACGAGCGCTGCAGCCGGTTTTCGGCCCCCAGGCCGGGATTGGGCTGGATCGCCGACGCGGCGTTGACCATGCGCAGGAACGCCGCCGGCGGCCGGATATAGGTCATCCCGGAGCGCTGCTCTTGGGCCGCGTCGATCGCATCCTGGATCGATTTCACCTGCGGCGAATCCGCGCCAAGACGGCGCGTCGCCTCGACGCGTTCGAAGCGCAGATTTTGTATCAGCGCGTCGAGCGTCTCGAGCGCGGTGGCGCCCGGCGGCAAAGCGGCTAGCGCCGAGTCGACGTCGCGGGCCGAGGGCGGATTCATCGTATCGGCGGTCGCCGACGCGCGCGCCCAGTGCGCGCGCGCATCCG
>VYME01000386.1_pt1 | contig 36348 bp, 39 predicted proteins | sample 5115281 | NCBI WGS metagenome assembly VYME01 (sample SAMN12291780, study PRJNA351875) | freshwater metagenome | isolation source: freshwater lake | place: USA: Michigan, Wintergreen Lake | collected 2013-08-08
CAGGAGCAGCACATTCGCCGAGCCCGTGAGGATGAAGCGGCCCGGCGTGCGGTCGCGATCGATCGCCGCCTTGAGTGTGGTGAACAGCTCCGGGACCCGCTGGACTTCGTCGAGGATCGCGCGCGCCGGGAGATCCGCCACGAAGCCTACGGGGTCCGATAGTGCCGCGGCACGGACCGTGTCGTCGTCGCACGTGAGGTACGCGTAGCCCAGCCGGTCTCCCACGGTTCTGGCGAGCGTGGTTTTGCCCGATTGACGCGGTCCATGCACGAGCACGGCCGGCGAGTCAGCCAGCGCTTCGAGCAGCCGTGCTTCGGCGAATCGGGGAAAATCGGCCGGGTCTGACATGCGGCTAATCGTAACCCTTATGATCGGCTGATTGCAAGGTTTAATAGCGGCTAATAGTAAGGTTTTGTATCGGCTGATTGCAAGGGCTGGCGCGACCTTCTGTGACGGTGCAAGCTCTGTCATGACCGCTCCCGACTGGCAACCGACCCTCGTCGGCCCCACGCTGCTCGTGCGCCCGCTCCGTGCGGACGACTTCGACCCGCTGTATGTGGCCGCGGCCGACCCTGAGATCTGGGCCATTCATCCGGAGCCCACGCGCTATCTGCGCCCGGTCTTCGAAGCCGGCTTTTTTGCGAGTGCGCTGGCGTGTGGCACCGCGTTCGTGGTCATCGATCGCGCCACCGGGGAGGTGATTGGCTCCTCGCGTTACTACGAGAGCAAGCCGGATGAGCGCTCGGTGTGCATTGGCTTCACGTTCCTCGCGCGCACGCATTGGGGCGGCACCACCAACGGCGAGATCAAGCGGTTGATGCTCGATCACGCCTTTCGGTACGTGGACACGGTGTGGTTTCACATTGGCAAAACCAACTGGCGCTCACGGAAGGCCGTCGAAAAAATCGGCGCTGTTTTTTCGCACGAAGCTGATTTCGTGGTGCATGGCACGCCGTCCACCCACGTGCTGTACCGCATCGATCGTCCGAGCGGCGGCGCGGAGCCAGAGCGCTAAACGACTCCGGTAAACGACTCTGACCCCCAAACGACTCTGACCCCTTGTTGCCCCCCGACCCTCCGGCGATGCCCACGACTCTGACCCCTTGAAGCGCGGCGTCATTGGGCACGACGCTCGCGCCGTGGGGGCTGGCGTTCATTCAGTCGTACGCGGTCGACAAACGTATCACCACGGACTCGCTGCGCTTTGCCCGCTGGGACGTGATCATCGGGTCGGTACTCACAGGCGTGATTGGGCTCGCGATCGCGGTGGCCTGTGCCGCGACGCTGCACTAGGCAGGGGTGCACATTGAAACGGCCGCCGATGCCGCGGCGGCGTTGCGTCCGCTGGCGGGCTCGTTCGCCACGGTGTTTTTCGGCGCCGGCTTGCTGGGCGCGTCGCTGCTCGCCGCCGCCATCGTTCCCATCGCTACTGCGTACTCGATCGCCGAGGGGGCCGGAGAGCCGGCGTCGCTCGATCTCGATGCGCGGCACTTCCAGTGGTTCTACGCCGCGTTCGTCGGGTTGACGGTGCCGGCGGTGAATGTCGTGTCGCTCCCCGGACTGCCGCTTATCCCGCTCATCTACTCGAGCCAGGTGCTCAACGCGGTGGTGCTGCCGCTGCATCTGATCGCGCTCATGCGGCTCAGCGCCGACGCAAGCATCATGGGGCCGTTGCGCGCCACGCCGTGGGCCAACCGGTTGGGGTGGGTCAGTGTCGCCCTCGTGGTGACGTGCATCGCGGCGCTGGGGTGGAGCTTGGTGTAGCGGGCGAGCGCGCTGCACGCCGGGCGGCTGGAGCTCACGCTGCGGTACGCTGTGCCGTGGTTCCCCCTGCGAGGCGGATGATTCAGGCCGGTCGGAGTACAGGTCCTTCGGCTCTGCTTGCCGTGCCAACGGGATCGGCCCAAATTCCAACTTATGGCCCATCCGCACTTGGACTACTCAGCGCTCAGTCCGGAGGAGCGCCTCCAGCGCGTTGAGGACATCTGGGATAGCCTCGCACAAGAGGCACCCGAGTCTGTGCCGATACTCGAGTCGCACGCCAAGGAGCTGGATCGAAGAATGGCCGCCTTCCGGGCCGACGGGCAGCCGGGACGCCCATGGCGCGAGGCACTCGACGAGATCGAGGCGGGACTGAAGAGGCGCGGCGAATGACGCCGCGCCTTTTTCTTCGGAATGAGGCGCAGGCGGATATCGAAGCGGCGGCCCAATGGTATGTCGATTTCCTTACGTCGTGTACTTCATCGTCGAAGCGAGTGCAATCGTGGTCATCGCATGCCTTCACGTACGACGTGATCCAACTGTCTGGCAATCGCGAGCAGACACCTAGTCTTCTGCCCCCGGGGTCAGGTCCTGGTCGTGACGGACCCCATGTCGGCCGACCACTCAACGACACTGACCCTCGAACTCATGCGCTCACTCGGCAAGCTGGTCATTCTCCCGATGCTGCTCGCCGGCGCGACGAGCGCGGTGGGGTGCGAAGACGAACGCGAACACGCGGCCCCGGTCCATCCGATTGTAGGGACCTGGCTGGTGCACGACCCGAACGCGCCGTTTCCGCACCACCTGTACGTGTTCAACGGCGACGGCACCATGCAGCAGGCCAATCCGGATGCCGGCAATGCGCGCAGTAGCGACAGTGACGGCAAGGGCATCTGGGTGAATCGCGGAGACCGCATTGACGCCAAGTGGGTGGAGCTATCGGCCGACCGGGCAACGCATCAGTATACGGGGCGCCTGGAGCTCACGATGCAGATCAGGGTGCAGGGCGACTCCCTCACCGCCACCGAACATGCCAAGCTGTTTGATGCCACGGGGGCACCGGCTCCCGCGCCGCAGACTCCGAAGCCGCTGCAAGGGGTGCGGCTTACGCTGCGGTAGCCTGATCTCTGAGGCGGCGGTAAACGACTCTGACCCCCAAACGACTCTGACCCCTGGAAGCCCCCCGACCCTCCGGTGATGCCAAGGACTCTGACCCCTTTGTCGAACGCCGCTGCGAGGGGTGCGGCTTACGCTGCGGAAACCGGCCTTCAACGACATCGCAAAAGGACTCTGACCCCTGTAGCTGTAGAACCGCAGTAGCAGTACCCCAACCACCAAAAAGGCGCCGATCCGGCGAAGCCGGACGGCGCCTTCCGCACCAACCCCAACCGCAGTGTTCCCCAACCGCCGTGGCTGTCCAGAACCGCAGTGGCCGTCCAAAAACCGCAGTAGCAGGTCAAACCCGAACCGCAGTGGCAGTACCGCCGGTTAGCGCAGACTTTACCGCAACCGCCCACCATTCGCCTGCACCAAGGGCGAATTCTCAAGATTGTACCGCTTCATCGCCGCCGTGAAGCGCGGCGTGGTGCGAATGCCATCGTACCACGGGTTGGCGAGAATGACCGACGGCACGAGGTCGCCGTCGATGGCGGCCGCGGCCTCAAGCGCGGTGAGCGCACCGCTGGTATCGCCGGTCACGAGGCGCGAGCTCATACGGCCGTACCACACGCCGCGCACATCGTTGCCCATGCGTTCGAGGCGTTGCGCAATGCTTGAGGCTTCGCGCAACTTGCCGCCGGCGGCGAGCGACCGCGCCATCCCGCCGAGGTACATGGGGTCACTCACGAGCGGCGCCAACTCTGCCGCACGCTCGGCGGCTTCGGCATGGCGACCCGCCATGGCAAACGCGCTCAGCATGATGGTCTGAATGGGCATCACGGTTGGCGCGAGGTCGTGCGCGCGAATCGCCACGGCCACGCCCTCATCAAAACGCCCAGCGCTCGCCAGCGTGGCGCCTTCCCAGGCCAGAATGATTCCCGACAGCGGGTCCAGTTCACGTGCCCGCGTGAACGCCACCAGCGCGTCGGCCACCCGCCCCTGATTGCTCCGGTTGAAGCCAAGCCGCCAGTAGGCAATGGAGTTCGTGGAGTCGAGGGCGATAGCCCGTTTCGCTTCCCGCTCCGCATTCGCCCAATCGAACTCTTCGGCGGCGATGGCGGAGAGCGCGATGTGCACATCGGGGTTGAGCGAGTCGAGCGCCAACGCGCGCGCCGCCGCTACACGCGCCACGGGTATGACATCGCGCATGTGGCGGAGCGCGTAGTACGGGGTCGCCATGAGCGCGATGGACTTTCCGGCCCACGCGCGCGCGAACGATAAATCAGCGCGAATAGCGGCGTCGAAATAGCGCTCGGCGTCGGTGAACACCGGTCCTCGGTTGCGATACACCTGCATGCCACGCAGGTACTGCTCGTACGCCTCCGGATTGCTGGTGCCTGCGCTGACTGCGGTGCCACCAAGACGGAGCTGCAGCTGCGCACCAATAGCCTGCGCCAGCAACTCCTGCATACGAAATACATCGCGCGCGTCCTGCTCGAACGTATCCTGCCAGAGCACACGCCCGTCGCTCGCGTTGCTCAACTCGGCGGTGACGCGCACCCGGTTACCGTCGCGCCGCAAACTGCCGAGCAGAATCGTGCGCACGCCGAGGGTGTCGCCCAGCTGTTGGGCCGACAGCGTGGACTTCTTGAAGCGCGCGGATGTTGCGCGCCCGGCAAGACGCAGCCCGGGTACGCGCGACAGCACGGTCGTGAGTTCGTCGGCAAGGCCTTCGGCGAGATACGTGTTGGCGGTGTCACCACCGACCGACGCAAACGGAATGACGGCGAGTGAGGCGTCGCTTTCTGCGGTGGGAGTCGTTGCGGCCGCACTGCTCGCGGAAGAGGGCGACTGTGCACGCCACCACAGTGCACCGGCCGCGAGTGCCACGAGGGCGACAACTCCCAAGGCCAGCGGTGCACGCGATGGCGCAGCCGTGCCCGCAGTCGCGTCCGTCACCTCGCCACTGGTAGACAACGCGGCGAGCACCGCCTCCATGCTCGACGGGCGCTCGTTGGGATCTTTCGCCAGACACTGCGCCACGAGCGCGCGCACGGCAGGCGATGCACCCGATGCCGTGAGGGCCGGCGCCGGCGTCGCGATGTGCGCCGCGGTCATCGTGGCGGGAGTGGTACGATCGGCAAACGGATGCGCGCCCTGCAACAGTTCGTAGGCGAGCACGCCCCATGCATAAATGTCGGCGCGGTGATCGGTGTTGCTGTCACCGGTGGCTTGCTCGGGCGCCATGTAGGCAGGGGTCCCAATGGCCATGCCGGCTTGTGTGAGCGCGAAGCCGTTGCCCGTGTCGTTCGCCTGCGTACGGGATGCATTGAGCGCTTTGGCAATGCCAAAGTCGGCCACCACCGCCGTGCCGCTCGAGAGCAGCACGTTGTCGGGCTTGATGTCGCGATGCACGATGCCACGTGCATGGGCGTAGGCGAGCGCCTGCGCCACGTTGCGCAGAATGCCCAGCGCTTCGGCCGTGGGGACCGCTCCGCGCGCGAGCACCACGCGCAGCGATTCACCGGAAACGAACGGCATGGTGAACCACGGGAGCCCGTCGCTGGTGGCGCCCGCGGTGAGCACCGGCACGATGTGCGGTTCTTGCAGCGACGCCGCCAGCTTGATCTCGCGCGTGAACCGTTCGGCGCTGAGCCCCGCCGCCAGCTCGGGGGACAACACCTTGACCACGACGTCACGCCCCAGCGCTTCGTCGCGCGCCAGGAAGACGCGCGACATGCCGCCACCGCCCTGCTCGCGTTGGAGCAGAACGGTGTCGCCGAGGGCGCGCTGGAGCAGGTCGCGGAGCGGAGCGGTCATCCGGGGCGGGAGGGGGCGTGCGGGAGTCTACCATCTCGGCTCGGCGCGGGTAATCGTGAGATCGTTCATCAACAGATGGCGAAATAGCCCAGGTGCGGGTCTACGCCGCCGAGAAAGCCGGCACAGCATTGACACGAAAATCGTGTAACACTAAATTCGTGTCATGAAGAACGTCACGGTAACCCTCGACGAAGAGGTCGCCCGCTGGGCGCGCGTAAGGGCGGCTGAGCTCGACATCAGCGTGTCGCGCATGCTGGGCGATTTGCTGCAGGAGCAGATGCGTCGGCAGGTGACCTACCAAACGGAAATGCGGCAGTTCCTGGTGCGCGAGCGCCGGCCACTCAATGCCGATGGCTCGGCGTACCCTTCACGCGACGAGCTGCATGACCGCACCAATCTTCGTTGACACCAACGTGCTGGTATACGTGGTCGATGCCGGCGCTGGCGTAAAGCACACGGCGGCGCGCGACTGGATGACCATGCTCTGGGAGCGCCAAACGGGCCGTATCAGCGTGCAGGTGCTGCAGGAGTTCTATGTCACCGTTACGCGTAAGCTCCGTCCGGGTATGTCACCAGCGGAAGCGCAGCGTGAAGTGCGCGCGCTGATGCCGTGGGCGCCCATTGAGATCAACAGTCTCATTCTTGAACGCGCCTGGTTCATCGAGTCGCGCTACACGTTGTCGTGGTGGGACTCGTTGATTGTCGCGAGTGCGCAGACGCTTGGCTGTCGCACGCTGCTCACGGAAGACTTGCAGCATGGGCAGCAGATTGATGAACTGACGGTGGTGAATCCGTTCAAGGTTGCGCCACCGGTGTGAACCGCGACGCACGCCCTGCTTGATGCCAGAACGCGTTACGCAGGGCCCAGCACTTCAGAAAAGAACGGCTCCAGTTCGATCACTATTGGCTGCAACGCGCCGCTTGGCTGCCAGGTGATTTGCGCCTCGTGAATCGTGGGCCGCTCGTCGCCGGGCATCCATCGCTCCACCACACGCGAATCGAGATCGACAATCCAATACTCGATATTGGCCCGCACATAGCGATCACGCTTCACCACCCGATCGAAGCGCGCCGTACTGGGTGACAAGACCTCGACAAACAGCAGCGCGTGACCGCGCTCCTCGTTGGTTCGCGGCCGTCGGCCGTCCGTAAGAGGGACCACATACAGGTCGGGGTGCACCAACGTGTGCGCGTCGAGTACCCACTCCGACGGTGACACGAATACCGTGCCGACTCCTGCCGGGCGCGCGAGCGACTCGAGCAGAATGACCAACGCCGTGACCGCGCCCTGATGAGCCAGTCGTGGCGTGGGGCTCACGAGCAGCACCCCGTCCACGCACTCGTACAAGTGCGACGGGTCGTCCGGAAGCGCCTGCACCTCGGCAGCGGTCCAGACACGGGGCAGAAGCGCGGGCATGGCCATAGTGTGCGCCGAGACAGGGGAAAATGGCAAGGGATCACGACGCACGATGGCATGCGACTCAAAAGGATGTGTCATCGTTTCGCCGCACGTGATATCCCACGTACGCCACCCCCTGACCGTTACACCCCCAACCGCAGTAGCAGTACCCCAACCACCAAAGAGGCGCCGATCCGGCAAAGCCGGGCGGCGCCTTCCGCACCAACCCCAACCGCAGTGTTCCCCAACCGCAGTCGCTGTCCAGAACCGCCGTGGCCGTCCAAAACCGCAGTAGCAGGTCAAACCCGAACCGCAGTGGCAGTAAAGGCGGATAGCCGTTCACGTGGCCCACCTCTACACCGCAGAAGGTCGGCCTCAACGCCGCGGTGCTCGATAGCCTCAACGCCGAGATCACGGCGGGGAAATACGGCAACATCGATCGCATGCTCGTCATCCGTCGCGGCCAAATCGTGATGGACAAGACGTACGCGCGCGACTACGACCGCATTTACGGTGATTCGTTGCGCTCGAGCTCTTCGCTCAACAACTCGCACGATCCCACGGGGCCGTTCAACTACTTCAATCCGTGGTGGCACCCCACCTACCGGCGCGGCACGTTGCACACGCTGCAGTCGGTGTCCAAAACGGTGGCGTCGGCGGTCATTGGCGCAGCGATCACACGCGGCGACTTCCCGGATATCAACACGCCCATTCTCAAGTATTGGGACACCACCACGGTGGCGAACCTCGATGATCGCAAGCGGCGTGTGACCATTCGTCATCTGCTCACGATGTCGGGCGGGTTCGACTGGAACGAAAGCATACCGTACAGCGATCCGAACAACACGGCCGGTGCCCTCGAGGCCAGCCCGGACTGGGTCAAGTTCACGATCGACCGGCCCATGATGCGCGAGCCGGGTACCAAGTTCAATTACAGCAGTGGTGAGAGCGCGCTCCTGGCGCACATCTTTTTCCGCGCCACCGGTGTCGATATCGAGGAGTACGCGGCGCGTCATCTCTTTGCGCCATTGGGCATTACCAACTGGCAATGGAAGCGCACGCCGTCGGGGACCATCGACACCGAAGGGGGTCTCTATCTCGAAGCGCGTGACCTCGCGCGCATCTGGCAGCTGTGGCTGCAGGGCGGCCGCTGGAACGGCACGACGGTCGTGTCGGAAGCGTGGGTGCGCGAGTCGGTCACGCCGCACATTCCCACGAGCACGCGCGCCGGCGCGCCGCAGTACGGTTACAAGTGGTGGCTGTACAGCAATCCCGTGCAGAAGGACAAGTTCATCTGGGCCGGCTCGGGTTTTGGCGGGCAGTTCCCCATGGCGTTCCCCGATCAGGACATGGTCGTGGTGTTCAACGCGTGGAACATCACCGGCGCCCCCACGCTACCGCTGCGCGCGGTGCAGGAGCGGTTGATCAAAGCGGCCAAGTAGCCATGAGAAAGCTCTTCGTCCTCATTGGCACCACGGCTGGCAGTTCGCTCGGCTGGTGGCTGGGGTCGCCGGGCGGACTATACGGCAGCTTCTTGGTGAGCATGTTCGGGTTTGGATTCGGCATGTGGTACGGCGCGCGACTGGCGGCGCGGTACGCACCATGAGCGCTCCTCATTCACTCGTATTGCGCTACAGCGGCGCGGCGGTGCTCGTGCTTGGGATCGTGGTGCTCGTGAGTAAACTGGCGTTGGCGCCGGTGCAGGGTGTGCACACCGCCGCCGAGTGCCGTGGTGCATATGCCAAGGCGCAGACGCGCAGCGATTCCAATGCGGTGGACTTTCTGTCGTTCCCCGACCCGGCCGGGCGACACATTACGCGAAGGTGCCACGAAGTGCAGCTCGAAGCGTCCACCGCCATCATTCCCTGACATGGCTGAATCGAAAACCAAGCCCACCAGCGCCAGTGTCACCGAGTACCTCGCGTCGCGTGCGAGTGATCAGCAGCTCGTTGACTGCCAGGCCATTATGTCCATCTGCGAACGGGTCACGGGACAGCCGCCCGTGATGTGGGGGCCGAGCATTGTGGGGTTCGGGTCGTACAGCTATCGCTACGAGAGCGGCCACGCGGGCACGTCGTGTCTGACCGGGCTGGCCGTGCGGAGTAAGGAGCTGGTCGTGTATCTCATGGCCGAGAGTCCGGCTCAGGTGGAGCTGCTCACTCGGCTAGGGAAACATCGGCGCACCAAGGCGTGCCTGTATCTCAAGCGCCTGGCCGATGTGGATACCGCGGTGCTGGAACAACTCATTGTGGCCTCGGTGGCGGATATTCAGCGCCGTTATCCCAACGCCGCTGACACGTAAGTAAGCCCCTGCGCATTACGGGTCTCTACGGTGATGCCGGTTGCCGCCGCGTACCCCCTGCCGCCGTGCGCATGAGCTGTTCAAACAGGCCGGGGCGGTCACGATGTCGCTGTGACCACACCACCGCGCCGACAAAGAGCGCGACACCCACGAGCATTGCCAACACCGGCGACAGCTGCTGTTTGGCGCCCAGGGCGTACAGTGACATGAGCACGGCGACGTGCAGCAGGTACCACGTAAGGGCGCGCCGCCCGGTAGCGATGAGTGGTTCCAACCGTGCGGGCGAGAGCCGAGGCACAAGGGCAAGGGTGGTGCCCAGCAGGAGCGACGTCGTACCGACCGCCGAGAGGAGAAAGAGCGGAAGCGGCGGCATTGAGGTGGTGCCCACCAACCCTTCGCGCGTAAGCGCATCAAGGGATGGCATGGTGCGCACCAAAAGGCGGTCGAGTCCCCACGACAGTGCCACCGCGACCATCGTGGCTACCGCGCCCCACACCACCAACCGCTGCCACAACCGCGGCGCGCGCACATCCTGCTCGGCGAGCACGGTACCCATGAGAAAGAAGCCCAGCCATGGGACCACCGGCCGGAAGCCGTCGTACAGCAGGTTGCGCACAAATCCGGAAGGCGTCCAAACGCCCACGTAGGTGAGTGTGTCCAGCTGCCAGTGGGTGGTCCAGTCGATGAGCAGCATGAGGACGGGGAACACGGCCACGAGCAGCAGAGACGTGGCAATGCGTGCGCGCACCGACCACCGCAGCACCCACGGCGCGAGCAGCAGTGCCACGCCGTACACGCGCAGAATATCGCCAGGCCACACGATGAGATTGACCACACCCATCATCCAGAGCACGAGTGCGCGCCGGCGCAGCAATCGGGCGCCGGTGGCCTCGTCGGAACGCGACGCCAATCGCGCCACACCAAAGCCGGCGAGTGTGACGAACGTGGCCGCGGCGCGGCCGTCGCACCACCACAGTACAAAACCGGAGACACCAGTGGTTGGTACCGACGTGGCCAGCACCAACACGGCATGAATGACGAACATGCCGAGGATGGCGATGGCGCGCGCCACATCGATGGCGTCGTCACGTGGACGCGTGGTGGTGGTCATTTCGAGGTACCGGTGCGCGCATCCGCGCCAAAGCCTCGACGGAACGCATCGCGCACGAGCTGCGGGGCATCGAGACGCGCTATTTCACCCGCCGCCACGGCGGTCCAGGCGGCGTACAGCAGCGATTCAAGGGCGCGGAACCGCCACGCACTGGGCACGTCGGCACGCAGCTCTCCGGCCGCGGCGGCGGCGTCAAGCAAGCGCCGGATAGGCGCATCGATGGCGGCTTCAGCGGCGGCGAGCTCCGGATCGGTGAGCAGGTCGCCGGTGACGAGCAGGAAGTGCAAACGATCGCCAAAGGGGACGAGCAGATCGACCAGCCGATCCAGTGCCTCGCCGGCCGACTTCTCAAAAAGTGCCGCCGCGTCGAGGGCGGTGGCCAGCGCATCAATGCCGCTCAAGGCGGCCGCGCGAATGAGGTGGGCGCGGGACGCGAAGTAGCGGTGCAGCGTGGCGCGCCCCACCCCGGCCGCCTGAGCGATGACCTCGAGGGGGGCCGACGGATCGGCCGCCCAGACGGTGGCGGCGGCGATCAGGATGCGATCGCGGGCGGACGCGGGCAGCAGTGCTGTTTGACGTGTCTGTGTCATATGAGACAATAGTGTCTCATAATTCTTTGGTTGTCAAGGATAGTCCGGTTGCGAACAGTCCACGCTGAAGAGGCGCCTCCTCAAGCCCAGACCAAGCCCAGACCAAGACCAGACCAGGCCAGACCAGCCGCCAAGAGACTTGCGGCAGATCGGCGGGGATAGTATTTACCTCGGAGGCTACTATCTCACTACTAACCTTGTTAATCCGGAGAACAGATGTCCAAAAAAATCATCGCCGTTTTTGGCGCGACTGGAGCCCAGGGTGGCGGGTTGGCCCGCGCCATTGCGGCCGACTCCACTGGTGAATTCGTCGCGCGCGCCATTACGCGCGACGTCAACTCCGACAAGGCCAAGGCCCTCGCGGCGCTCGGCATTGAAGTGGTCGCGGCCGACGCCGACAAGCCGGAGACGCTCGCAGCGGCGCTGAACGGTGCCTACGGCGCCTTCGTGGTAACGAACTTCTGGGAGCACTTCAGCGCCGAGCGCGAAGGCGTGCAGGCGTCGAACATTGCGCGCGCCACCAAGGCGGCCGGCCTGCAGCATGTGGTGTGGTCCACGCTCGAAGACACGCGGCGCGACTACCCGGCCGACGGCTCCAAGATGCCGGTGCTGCATGGCCAGTACAACGTGCCGCACTTCGATTCCAAGGGTGCGGTGGATCATGTGTTCACCAATGAAGGTGCCCCCACGACGTTCCTGGCGGCGGCGTTCTACTGGGACAACCTGATCTACTTCGGGATGGGACCGCGTGCGGGCGAGAACGGCGATCTGGTGTTGGCCTTCCCGTTGGGTGGCGTCAAGCTCCCCGGTATTGCGGCCAAGGACATTGGCGGTGTGGCGTACGGGATCTTCAAGCAGGGCCCGTCGACGGCAGGTCAGTACATTGGTGCCGCCGGCGAATCGCTGACGGGCGAAGAGATGGCCGCCAAGCTCGGTCGCGCCATTGGCCGCACGGTGCACTTCTTTGACGTGCCCTTCGATACGTACCGTGGACTTGGCTTCCCCGGCGCCGAAGATCTGGGCAACATGTTCCAGTATCAGCAGATGCAGGGCGAGACGTTCCAGGCGGCCCGCGATGCGGCCAAGAGCCGCCAGCTGCACCCGGCGTTGCTCGACTTTGACGGGTGGCTCGCGGCCAACGCGGCGGCGATTCCGATTGGCTGAGTGACGGTGTAGCCACCGCCACACAAAACGGGGAGAACAGGAGGATCTCCTCCCGTTCTCCCCGTTGCATTTCCCCCACCGCTCCAGCGCGTACTACGGCCGAATCCCCGCCCCCGCCGCCGGCACCGTGTAGCTCCACGGCTGCTTCACCAGCGGCTTCGCGCGCGGATGCAGCTCGTCGAGCGTATTGGCATCGAACAGCCGACCGTTCACCATGACCATGCGCAGCGTGTTGCTGTTGCGGATGTTCACCAGTGGGTCGGCATCGAGTACCAGCAGGTCGGCAAACTTGCCGGCTTCGAGGGAACCCACCTCGGCTCCCAAGCCAATTGCTTCGGCGCCTACGATGGTTGCGGCACGCAGCGCGTCGTGTGTGCTCATGCCCCCTGACTGCACGAGCCACAGCTCCCAGTGCATGCCCAGCCCCTGCAGCTGACCATGGCTGCCAATGCCAATGCGTCCGCCACGCTCCACCGTCTTGGCGAGATCCTCGGCGTGCTGCCACATGGCGTACTCCTCTTTCACGGCAAAGCCCGCGGGGCCAGGCGCGTTGCCGCTGCCACGACGACGCACCTTGCTGTCGAAGTCTACCGGATGCGTGAAGCGGCGCAGCTTGGCGTCGCTGAGCAGGTCTTCGGTCTGGTAGAACCACCCTTCACCAAACGGGCCGCCGTACTCCACGACGAGCGTGGGCGAGTTGACCACCTGCGTGGCCTTGTACCACTCGAAGACGTCGTCGAACTTGGGCGTGATGGGCAGCGTATGCTCGATGCCCGGGTAGCCATCGATGCCGTGCGTGATGTTGAGCTTCTGGTCGAGTCCACCTTCGGTGGTGGGCATGATCCCCAGCTCCTTCGCGGCCATGATGATCCACTGCCGCTGCTGGCGATTGCCGCTCATGTACATCTTGAGCGTTTTGGTGTCGTAGTACTTGGCGTAACGCGTGAGAATTTCGCGCGCATGTTCCAGGTCACGCACCGGTTCGGCGCTGAACACCCCCGGGCCCGTTGTATAAATGCGCGGCCCGATCATCTCGCCGTTCTCCACCCGATCGCTGTACGACAGAAAGTCGGTCGTGGCGGTTTGCGGATCACGCGTGGTAGTCGTACCGTACGCCAGCGTCGCGAGATATTGCCACGTTTGCGTGTTGTGCACGTTGGGGGTGAGCCACTGCGGGTGATAGTGCGTGTCCACCATGCCGGGCATGAGCACCTTGCCGGTCACGTCGATAACCTTGGCGCCGTCGGGGATGCTCACCGTGCCGCGCGCGCCCACCGCCACAATGCGCTGGTTGCGCACTACGATGTCGGCGTTCTCGATGATCTCCTTGCCCTTCATGGTGATGGCCTTGCCACCGCGAAGTACCACGGTGCCCGTGGGCATGTCGCGCTGACCGGTCACCACCACACGCACTTCACCAGCCTTGTAACCCGGCGGTGTCTTCTTGGTGGTGTCGGCCTTCGCAACGGAGTCACTGCGTGCGATGCTGTCCTTCACCGCCTTGGTGGTGTCGGCACGCAGGCGCGTCTTGCGACGATCGTCGGCCTTGAGCGAATCCTCCACCACTTTGGCGCGATCGAGATCGTACGTGAACAACGCGTTGCCCAGCGCCCAGTGCACCTTGCGGCCATCGCGAGACCAGGTGGCAAATTCACCACCAATGGTGTTGAGCTTCTTCACGGGCACCGCCGCCGCCGCCGGCGCCGCCACACTCACGGTGGGCGCGGTGGCACCAACCTGCGGCACGGTCACGGTGTAGATGTCCATGCCCACGGTGGCCAGCGCGACATCGCCATTGGGCGACATGACAATGAGCGACGCCGGCGGGGCCGACGGCGTGGGCTCCATGTCGTGTCCGTCGTCCAGGTGCATGCCCTGGCTGATGGGGCGCGCGGAGCGACCGCCAAAGGTGAGCTTCGCTTCTTTGGCCACGAGGGCGCCGTCGAGGTTGCCGGCGTTGGGCGGCATGGGGCCCGTGACGCGCAGATGCATCTTGATGTCGGTGCCGTCCCAGCGAAAGCTTTGCAGGCCGCCGCTGACGCTGTAGGCAAAGATGCGCGTCGTGTCGTTGGTGAAGTGCGGCGTGCCGAGTCCGCCTGACGGCGCAATCACGGAAATGGTGCCTCCTGCGGCGGGGAGCCACACCAGTTCTGCTGCGGCCGGGCCGAAGAACGCTCCACCCGCTTCTTGCATTTCGCGTGCCGCGGCACGCAACGCGACCAACCGTGTGCCGGTGGGCGACCACACAAGATCGGTATACAGCCCTGCGGTGGCGGTGAGCACACGGGTGCGCCACACGTTTTTGGCGTCACGATCGGCGCGCACGATATGCCCACCGCGTGCGTCTTCCCACGTGACCCACGCGAGCGACTTGCCGTCGGGCGACCAGACGGGGTTGAACTCACCGGTGGTCGCATTCGAGACACGTGCCGGCTTCATATCGGCGAAGGCCATGACGTACACACGGTCGAGCGCCGTGAATGCAAGTGACTTGCCGTCGGGTGACGGTTGCACGTCGCGAATCTGACGCGCCGTGAAGGTGGGCGCGGTGTCCACCTTATAGGCGAACTTCACTTCGGGGCCCATCTCGAGCTTCACTTCGGCCTCGAACGGAATTTTGACCGGTGCACTCTTGTCGATGGGCACACGCCAGAACTCGCCGCCGTAGCTCACCACGATGGCCTTGGCGTCGGGGGTGAAGCTGTACCCCGGATACGCGTCCATGGGCGTGCGCGATTCCATGTCGTCGCGCTGCACGGGATAGGCGAGCCACTCTTCCTGCTGCGTGTCGAGGTTGCGCAGCATGAGCCCCGTCTTGGTCTCGAAGCGCGTGGCGTACACGAGCCACTTGCCATCGGGGGACAGTGCCGGGCGTGCGCCCGAACCGTAGCGTGTGCTCATCTGCGACACGCGCCCCGTTTCCTTGTCCCACACGGCGAGCTGGAACTGGGGGCCGATGCTGTTGTACTGCCAGTCGCCCGTGCGCGTGGCGAACCACATGTAGCGCGGGTCCTTGCCGAAGGTGGCGCCCAGTTGCTTCTGATTGGGCGGCGCGACGGGCTGCGTGGTGAGCGGCACGCCGCTGCCACCGTCCACATGGTACATCCACAGCTTGGCAGGGCCGCCCAGTCCACCGGAGCGCGACGCCACGATGTACTTGCCGTCGGGGGTGTACTCGGGCGACGTGTAGAGATTGTTGTTTCCCTTGGTCACCTGCGTGCTGTCGCGATCGGCGAGCGACAGCGTCCAGATGTTTTCCCCGCCCGATCGATCGGAGACGAACACGACCGATTTGCCATCGGGCGCAAAGCGCGGCTGCGCGTCGTAGGCCATGCCGCTGGTGAGGCGCGTGGCTTTGCCGCCGGCCGCGGGTATGGTGTAGAGGTCGCCGAGCAGGTCGAAGACGAGCGTGCCGCCATCGGGGGAGATGTCCACGCTCATCCACGTGCCTTTCGTGGTGGTGAAGGTGTGGGTGCGCGCGGCCTTGAGTGGCAGACCGGCGTTGGCGCCGGGGGCTCCCTGCGCGTGGGCGCCGGCCACAGGCACTGCCGCGGCGGCGAGGGCGAGCACGTGCGCCGCAGCGTTACGGCGCCATTGATGAGGGGTCATGCAAACTCCGTGTGAAGGGTACCGGCTACAACGGTACGATAGTGCACGCGGACTGAATAGTTCAGCGCGTCGTGAAGGTTGCTGGAACGCGCGATTTCACCGCCAACCGTTGTGGCGTGATTCCCGCCGCCTTGCGCATGAGCTGTTCGAAGAAGTCGGGGCGGTCACGATCCCGCTGTGACCACGCCACCGCCCCGGCAAAGAGCGCGACACCTACGAGCATTGCCGACACCGCCGACAGTTGCTGGTTGGCCCCTATGGCGTACAGCGACATCGGCACGGCCATGTGCGGCAGGGACCACGTGAGCGCGCGCCGCCCGGTGGCGATGAATGGTTCCAGCTGCCTGCGCGAAAGACGTGGCACGCGCGCGAGCGTTGTGCCCAGCACGAGCGAGGTGGTACCGGACGCCGAGAGCAGACAGTGCGAAGGCGGCGGTATTGCATAGGTGCCCACCAGTCCCTCGCGGCTGAGGGCATCGAATGACGGCATCGTGCGCACCAGCAGACGGTCGAGCCCCTACGAGAGTGCTACGGCACGCCGACGGAGGTGAGCGTGCCCAGCTGCCAGTGGGTGGTCCAGTCGATGAACAGCATGAGGACGGCGAAACACGGCCACGCGCCGCAGGGACGTCGCGACGCGCACGCGTACTGACCAGCGCAGCGGCCATGGCGCAAGTCAGGAATGCTACATCGTACACGCGCACAACATCACCGGGCTACACAATGAGATCGACCACACCCATGATCCAGAGCACGAGCGCGCGCCGGTGCTGCTGTTGGGGCGTCATTCGGCCGCGCCACGGTGTAGCTTCGCTGTGACGCTACCAGTGTTCACATGTGGAGACCTCGTGCCAACCGACACCCTCGTGCCGCCCACCATCGACTTCGGCAAAGGCCAACCGTCGCTGTCGCTGCTGCCAGTGTCTGCGCTGCAGACGGCCGCCGAGCACGTTCTGGCGCAGCGCGATCCCCTGTGGTTGCGCTACGGCGACGATCAGGGCGAAGCGCCGTTCTTGAATGCGCTCGCGGCGTTCCTCACGCGGCGATACGCTGCCCCGGTAGCTGCGTCGCAGCTCATGACGACCTGCGGCAACTCGCAGGCGCTCGGTCTGTGCTGCACGCGTTTCACCTCGCCCGGCGACACCATCTTCGTCGAAGCGCCCACGTACTTTCTCGCGCTCGACATCTTCCGTGATCACGGGCTGCGCGTGGTGGGCATTCCCATTGATCACGAAGGGATGCGGATCGACGCGCTTTACGACGCCCTGGCCACTCACCGGCCGGCGCTGCTCTACACCATTCCGTCGTTTCAGAATCCCACCGGCATCACGCTGTCCGCGGCGCGACGGGAGCAGCTGCTGGCGGCCTGCGCGGCACACGACGTGCTCGTCGTCGCCGACGAGGTGTACCAGCTGCTGGACTTCGGTGCGCCGCCGCCGCCGTCGCTGGCCACGTATGCCAGCGACGCCCGTGTGCTATCGCTCGGCTCGTTCTCCAAGATCTGCGCGCCGGGGCTACGACTCGGCTGGGTGCACGGCGCGCCAGCGCTTCTCGAGCACCTCATGAATTCCGGGCTCGTACAAAGCGGCGGAGGGCTCAACCCGTTTACCTCGGGCGTGGCGCACAGCCTCATCACCCTCGGCTTGGCCGACCGCGTGCTCGACGACGTGAAGTTGGTATACGCCGAACGCAGTCGCGTCCTCTGCGAGGCGCTGCGGGATGCCATTCCTGACGCGCGCTTTGCGGAACCGAGCGGCGGGTACTTCGTGTGGGTGCAGCTGCCCGGCGTGTCGGTCGTGGATCTGCTACCAGTCGCGCGTGAAGCCGGTGTGGCGTTCCACGTCGGTCCGCGCTTCGCGACGGATGGCCAGTTTGGCGACACGCTGCGGCTCAGCTTTGCCCACTACGACGGCGACTTGCTGCGCGACGGGGTGCAGCGGCTGGCGCGCGCGCGACGTACCCTATTGTCGTAACGCACTGACGGTGCGCTGACGGTACGTGCGTTCTGCGGCCTCCGGCTCGGCATGGCGCTGGGTATTCATCTGTCGAAACAGCAGCAGGCGAATGGATGGGCCACTAGGCGCGGTCGCCTCGCCACGCTCGATCCATGTTTACGCTGGCCCGTCATCCGGAGCGCAAGCGGGTCGTGGTTCTTCGAGCCGATGGCACCGTGTCGGTCCTCGCGCTGCATGACACGCTCTTGGGAGACAGCGTGTTGCCGGGGGTTGCCATGACGATCGCCGAGCTGTTCGCTGACAACTGACCATGCCCGCGCGACCAGCGCGCTACGACTGGATGTAGCTCTCGAGCGACGCGATCGTGTGCTCATGGTCGGCGATGATGTCGTCCATGATGTCGCGAATGGAAATCATGCCCAGCACGCGCTCGCCTTCGACCACGGGAAGGTGTCGGATTCTGCGCGCGCTCATCAGTGACATGCACTCGCGCGTGCGCGTCGTGGCGTTCACGGTGATGACGTTCGCCGTCATGATCTCCGACACGAACGTCTCCTTCGAGTTGCGGCCCGCCAGCGTGATCTTGCGCGTGTAATCACGCTCCGAGAAAACGCCGGCGAGACGGTCGCCATCCATGACGAGCAGCGCACCGGCGTCGAGCCGGGCGAGCGTTTCGACGGCGGCGTACACCGTCATATCGGGTGTCACATGCCACAGCGTGCCGTCATGCCTCTTGAGTAATTCGCTGACAGGTTTCATGCGCTCGGTACCGGCTGGGGGGACCATCCCGGTAAAGCATACGGACCAAGGATTCCGGGCGCCAGAATATGGGCGCCGCCGAGCCGGGCCGGACCGCTGGCGAGGCACCATCAACGGGAGTTTCAACGCGGGACGCCTCTACCTCATCGCTGAACGTGTTGACTCGGAGCATGGATGTCCCAGAAGATCCTCGCCGTTTTCGGCGCGACCGGTGCCCAGGGTGGCGGATTGGCATGGGCCCTCGCGGCCGACCCCTCCAGCGGCTTCGTTGCGCGTGCCGCCCACAAGCCGGAGACGCTCGGTGCGGCGTTGGCCGGTGCTTACGGCGCCTTCGTGGTGACCAACTGCTGGGAGCCTATCAGTGCCGAGCGCGAAGGCGTGCAGGCCTCCAACATCGCGCGCGCCATCTGTTGCACGGTGCACTGCTGTGACGTGCCCTTCGACACGTACCGCGGCCTTGGCTTCCCCGGCGCTGCAGGACTTCGATGGCTGGCTCGCGGCGAACGCCTCGGCGGCTAGAGTGTGTCGGCTACGGCGGGTACCCACAGCGAGAACGTGGTACCCACGCCGAGCACGCTCGTGAGTTGTATGCGTCCGCCCGTGCTTTCGAGAATGCGCGAGACCATGGCGAGCCCGAGCCCGGTGCCGCGTTCGGCAGACTTGGTGGTGTAGAACGGCTCCCAGACGCGCGCCTGAAGCGCCGGGGCAATGCCGACGCCGGTGTCGGTGACGTCGATGGCCGCGCCCCCGTTTGCCGCCTTCGCCGCGATGCGCAGCGTCCCGCCATCCGGCATCGCGTCGCGCGCGTTGATGGCGAGGTTGAGCAGGATCTGCTCGAGGCGACCACGGTCGATGGCCAGCAGCGGGAGCGCTGTGTCAGCCTGCAGCGTCAGCTGAACACGGCGGCCCAGCAATGGGCGCAGCAGCAGATCGAGGCGCGGAAACAGTTCGTCGACCGATGTCTGCTGTTCGAAGTCCGAAGGGGGGCGCCCGACCGTCAGAACGGCTCGCAATCGCAATGCAGCCTCGTTCCCCACGCGCTGGAGATCTTGCACCGATCGTTGCGCTTCTGCGCGCAGCGGCTCGCCTTCCAGCAGTTCGGCGGTGGAGGTCATGACCTGCACGACGTTGGCGAGATCGTGAGTGAGGCCGGTCGTCACTGTGTTCACGAGTTCGCGCCGTTGGAGCAATTCAGCCTCACGCTGGGCCTCGAGCATCGCTTCGTGTCGCTGTTCTGCGGCGGCGTGCGCGTCGCGATAAATCTGCACCGTACGTTGCACGACGCGGGCACTGAACCAGAGCCCGGAGAAGGTCACGCCGAGCGTAATGAGGCGGTAGCGAATGGGGAGTTGGTCGTCGGGCAGCGCCGGGGTGAGCACCCCCTGCGACGCAAGCCAGAGCCCCGCCATGGCGGCCGCGAGGAAGGCGCCAAGTATGAAGATGGCGGACTGGACGTGCTGAAACATCATGGCCAGCGTCACGACGAGGGCGACGGCCATGGTGGTGAGGGTGCGCGGCCCGTTGACGACCATGGCCGGAAGCGACATGACCATGATCACGACGATCGCGATCCACGCGCGTCGCTCGGCGCCCCAGTTGGGCAGGCGCAGTATTCCGCCCAGCAGCGGCACGCCGGTCATGATCAGCACAAACAGCGGCCGCTGCTCGACCTCACCCCAGCGCATGACAATCCCGAACGCGAAGATGGGCGTCCACAGGAAGAGCATGAGCCGTGACAACAGCACGAGCGCCGCCTGTTGAGCATGCTGTAGCGGATCGTCCGGAAGTGCCATGCAGGGAATACCATTGGAGAGACCCTCGCCACCCTTCTTGATACGATCGGCAGCTTCCCTTCGTTCGGTTACCCTGACGCCAGCAAATAGTGCGGAGGAGTGTCGGCGGCGGCGTGGACCGTGGGGAAACATATCTGGATCACCGGTCGTGTGCAGCGTCGTCTGTTCGCGTCTGGTCCCGATGCGGTGCGCGCCGACGCTGCGCTACGTATCGCCGCTGCGGTGTTTGTGGGGGCCGCGTTGTACGGTGCCGCGATGTGACGGGATACGACAACGTCTCGTCGTTTCTCTTTGTGGCGCTCCCACTGGTGGGCTTGTTGTTGCCGGTCTGTCGTGCTGAGTATCTGCTGGGGTTCATCGCGGCACTCGGCATGGTGTTTGGCGGCGTCCTGCTGCGGATCATCGCGAGCGGTCTCGCCACCATGTCCTTCGTACTGCATGCCACGGTACGTCGCGCGGTGCGCTGGATGCTGGCGCGCCGCGCCTCATCACGGACCTGATGATGCGAGATCTACTGTGGGTCGATAGTCGTGCCGGGCTGATGGGCGGCACTGGTGGTGGCCAACGCCAGCTGGGCGCTCGGCTGTCTGCTGGCCGCGGTCCACTTCGCGCCGGTGGCGACGGTGTTCGGCGTGCTCCATCTGGCCGGCGAGGGGTTCATCGTGGGGAGCTTGGCCGCGTTGGAGTGGCGTGCCCGCGACGCGCTGGCCACCGGCCGACGCGAGGTGTAGCAGCCAAGCGGTGCCCGCCCGCTACGGCACCCACGCCCGCTCGGCCACTGCCGGCACCCGTTTGCCCTTGGAGGTCGGTACCACAATGCCGTCGCGCTCCAGCCGTTGCTGCTGCCCTGCGGCACCCCCGGGCAGTTTGTCGAGGAGTGCGCCGTTGTCCCGCACCACGCGCCACCAGGGCATGTCGTCACCGGTTCCAGCGCGGTCAACGTCTTCGGCGAGCATGCGCAGAAAAATGCCGGTGGTCATGGGACAGGTGTAGTTCGCGTCGTACGCGGCCGCGAGTGCTGCACGCAAATCGCCGAGCCGCAACACCCGTCCGCGCGGAATGTGCTGCACGATGGCGGCGATCGTGTCCGGAGAGGCGATCAGCATGCGCCCCGGGGGGTAGGCGTTTCCCTTCGGTTCGGTAAGCACCACGATGCGCGGCTCGATGGGGCGCGTGGCACGTTGGCGTTTGGCGGTCATGTGAGTCGTACGCGAATGTCCGTGCGCAGCCGATCGGGGGGCGTGGTGCGCGGATCGTCGAGGGTGACTTCTACCGTGGGTTCGTCGGCGAGTTCGATGCCGCGACGCGGCAGGGCTTGCCCCAACAATGCGTCGTAGGTCGACTGGATGCTATCGTACCCGCCCACGTGCACCAGGCAGGCCCAGGTACCGGCCGGAAGCGTGCGCACGATCATGGTGGGCGGCGCCCATTCCGGGACGACGGCTGGTTGTCCGTCGGGCACGACGATGGCGGCTTCGTAGCGGCACTGGGCGGCGTCGGTGATGTCGGGATCGTCGTACACCAGCCCCATGGTGATGGGCGGCGTGGCCAACCAGCCCAAGCGTCCGGCGACGCCAATGAGCGTCTCCCATGCGGCGCCGACTCCCTCGTACGCGCCGATGTGGCGCGCCACGAGCAACTGCCGCGCTGGCTCGCGCATCAGGCGAACAGGCGGCTCGCTGGCGATGTCCGTGTCGCGGAAGGCGCTGGGCACCACCCCGAAGCGATCACGAAAGGCACGGGTGAACGCTTCGTGCGACCCGTAGCCGGCATCGATGGCTACGGCGGAGACCGAGGACTCACCGTGCTTGAGGCGCAGCGCGGCCCGTTCGAGCCGGAGGCGTCGCACGTAGCCCATGACGGATTCGCCGACCATGCCACGGAATACGCGATGGAAATGGTGCGGCGAAAAGCCGGCAAGGCGCGCGAGCTCGGCGGGATTCACGTCGGCGTCGAGGTGCGCGTGGATGTGATCGAGGGTGCGGAGCATCCGCTCCACCCACGGGATGTGGCGGGGGGGACTGTCGGTCATGGCCGTAGCCGTTTTTGAGCAGTGGTGGTACGTGAATATGGTGGACGCCCACAAAGATGATACGGCCTGCGGGTAGCGGCTTGATCGCCCGTGCGGTGGTGGAGAGCGATGGCAGCCCGGCGGACTGTGTATTTTGCCGCGCGGGTCATGGGGTCTAGTTTGTGTCTCGTCCCCCGTGCTCGGAGCCGTCATGCCCATCCCGTTCGCCATTCTGCTGCTCATCCCGCTGACGTATCTGTCGGCGGCGCTGATGCCGCGCGCGCGTCTGGTGCCAGTCGGCTCCCAACAGCCCATCGCGCCGGTCGCTGCCGCCCTGGCGGTACTGCTCTCGCTGGTCGCGGCGGCGCTGCTGGTGATGCATGGCCCTGCGACGGGTCTCGTGCACGTTGGAGCAGTGCCCCTCTCGGCCGGCCCGTTCGCGCTGTCGCTCCGCCTCGACGCGGTCACGGTGGTCATGCTGCTGCTCGTCAATGGCATCGGTCTCGTCATTCTGCGTTTCTCGCGCCGTTATCTCGACGGTGAACCGATGCAGGCGCGCTACTTCCGTTCGTTCCTCGCCACACTCGTGGCGGTGTCGCTGCTGGTCATCACCAACAATCTTGGCGTGCTCGCGCTCGCGTGGACGGTGTCGAGCATCACGGTACACCAGCTGCTGGAGTTCTACGCCGATCGTCCGTCGGCGCTCATTGCCGCGCACAAGAAGTTTCTCATTGCGCGCGTGGCCGACGTGGCCATCGTTGGCGCCTTCGTGCTGTTGTTCAACGCAGTCGGCACGCTCGAAATAGATGCGGTACTGGCACGCGCCGCCCAGTGGACAACGGCGGCCGAGATCCCCGCGCTCGTGAAGAGTGCGGGCGTAATGCTCGCCGCCGGTGTCGTGCTCCGCTCGGCGCAGCTCCCATTTCACGGCTGGCTCATTCAGGTCATGGAAGCGCCCACGCCCGTGTCGGCGCTGCTGCACGCGGGGATCGTGAACATTGGCGGCTTCATCATGATTCGCCTGTCGGGGCTCATGGGTCACCTCGATGCCGCGCAGCTGCTGCTGGTGGTGGTGGGGACGCTCACGGCGACACTCGCCGGCTTGGTGATGATGACACGCGTGAGCGTCAAAGTGGCGCTCGCGTGGTCCACCTGTGCACAGATGGGTTTCATGTTGCTCGAGTGCGGACTTGGCGCGTATTCGCTGGCGCTGCTCCATCTCGTGGCGCACTCGCTGTACAAGGCGCACGCCTTTCTGTCGTCGGGGCGCACCGTGGAAGCGTATTTGCGTCGCAACATGACGACAGCGGCGCCATGGTCGGTGCGCGCGTGGATCGTTGGTGGAGGCGCGGCGTTGCTGGTGCTGACGGCGGCAAGTGTCGCGTTCGGATTGCCTGCCAGCGGCGAGCCGACGCTGCTGATCATGAGCTTCATTCTGGCGCTCGCCCTCGCGCCGGCGCTCGCCCGTGCCGTGGTGGCGCGTGATCGCTCCACGCTGCCGCTCATTGGTGCTTCTGTCGCGCTGTCGCTCGTGTACGCGATGGGCCACTGGGCCATGGGGCTCATTGTGGCGCCGGTGGCTGCATCGGAGGCAACGGTGATCGCGAGTGCCGCCGTCGTGATCGTGGCGTTCGCGGTGCTCTTCGTGGTGCAGGCCGCGGTGCTCACGGCGCCGCGCGGCCGTTTTGCGCGCGGCTTCTATCCGGCCTGCTTTGCCGGTTTCTATCTCGACGAAGTGTTCACGCGGCTCACCTTCCGGTTGTGGCCACCGTCGCCAGAGCGCCGTGCCGCTCGCATGAGCGCCTCGCGTGAACGCGCGATGGCACACGTGCCGGTATGAGCATGCTCGATGCGACGATTTCAGACGCCGTGGTTGCGGCCTGCGCGCGCATTGCCCCCACGTGGCCGCTCGATCGCATGATTGCGGTGAATCCCTATTGGGGATTCGTGGGGCAGCCCATCGAGGATGCAGCGGCGGAGTTGGCCGCCATGACGGGCACGACGTTGCTCATGCGGCGCCGCTGGTTCCGTGCGCAGTGGCGGGCGGGCCGCTTTGCTGAGCGGCATCTCAACGTCGCGCTTTCGCTTGCGGACGACCGTGCAACGGGGGTGCGTGATCTGGTCGCCCTGCTCGACGCCGCGACGACCGTCGACGACGACACGTTACCTCCGCGTGCCCTCGTGACCGATGTCGCCGACATCGGGCGTGATCTCGCACACGCGATGTCGTGGAGCGAGTTCGTCACGCGCCACATCAGCCAGGCGTGCGCGGCGTACTTCGACGAAGGGCAGGCGCAGTGGGGCCCCGCGCGTGACGACAGCCTTTGGCGCTGCTGGCGCGAGATCGCTGTGCACGACAGCAGTCCGCGTCTCCTCATGGCGCTGCGCGGGTTTCGCGAAGCGGTGGCCGCGCTGCCGGACAACCCGCACGCGCTCATTGCGCACGCGGTGCAGGCGCTCCACATCGCCCCCGAGCACCGTCAGGACTACTTCACGGCGCTGCTGCTCTCGGTGAACGGGTGGGCGTCGGCGTGTGCGTATCGCCGGTGGGAGGCGCGGCTCGCGCAGCGCGACGACGACCAGATCGTGCATCTGCTCGCGGTGCGCCTCGCGTGGGAGCTGCTGCTGTATCGGTTGGCCAACCCGGCTGCGCTGCCACAGGCGTGGCACACCGCCCAGGGCGCGTGGCCTACCGCGAAGGCCGACATGGCCAACGCGCAGCAACAGGACTGGTTGCTGCAGCGCGCGCTCGAAGCGGCGTATCAGGAAGACACGGTACGTCGTTTGTCAGGGGCACCGCGTACTGCGCCAGTCGCTGCGCCCACCGTGCAGGCCGTGTTCTGCATTGATGTCCGCTCGGAACTGTTCCGGCGAGCGCTCGAGCACGTGGCGCCCTCGGTGCACACTCTGGGCTTCGCCGGGTTCTTCGGGCTGCCGGTGGCGTACGCCCCTGCCACGGGCGCGCCGCGCGCGCAGTTGCCGGGGTTGCTGTCGCCAAGCCTGCACATCGTGGATGTCGATCAGCAGACCCGCGCGCGTGTCCTGGCTGATGGCTCGCGCCCATGGTCGTCGACCATCAAGGAGCTTGGCACGCTCGCCGGCTCCGCGTTCTCGTTCGTCGAGTCGGCGGGATTGGGGTGGGCGGCGGCGCTGGTGCGTGACGGCTTCGGGCGCGGCGAGCACACGGGCGACGTGTTGCGCACCCCACTACCCACGCACACCGCAGTCGTGCCGGAGATCGCCACCGTTGCGGCAACGGGTGCCCCGGTGGATCTGTCGTCGCGGGTGTCGCTTGCGGCCGGTGTGTTGCGCGCCATGAGCCTTGCGCGCGGCTTTGCACCCGTCGTCGCGCTCATTGGGCACGGGGCCTCGACCGAGAACAACCCGCAGGCGGCAGGGCTGCACTGTGGCGCGTGCGGCGGTCAGACGGGTGAAGTGAACGCGCGCGCGCTTGCGTCGTTGTTGAACGACGCCCAGGTGCGGGCCGGCCTCATGGCCGAGGGCATCGACGTGAACGACACGCTGTTCGTTGGCGGTTTGCACGACACCACTACCGACGACGTGCACTTGTACGACGGCGATGTGAGCGCGTCGGTCCATCGCGAGGTTGTCGCGGCGTTCCGCGTGCAACTGGATGCTGCGGGGCGCATCGTGCGACGCGAGCGCGCACCGTCGCTGGGGCTTGGTGATATGCCCGAGGCGAAGCTCGACGACGCCATTCGCGCGCGCGCCGCAGACTGGTCGGAAGTGCGCCCCGAGTGGGGGCTTGCCGGCAATGCCGCATTCATCGTGGCGCCGCGTGCGCGCACGCGTGGCGTCAATCTCGGGGGGCGGTCGTTCCTGCACGAGTACACATGGCAGGACGATGCCGGTTATGGCGTGCTCGAACTCATCATGACCGCGCCCATGGTGGTGACGCACTGGATCAACATGCAGTACCACGCGTCTACGGTGGACCCGCTACGCTACGGCAGCGGCAACAAGGTGCTGCACAACGTCGTGGGCGGCCATATTGGCGTCATGGAAGGGGCCGGCGGTGATCTGCGCATTGGTCTCGCGTGGCAGTCGGTACACGATGGCACGCGCGAGCGTCACGAACCGCTACGTCTGTCGGTGTTCATCGATGCACCGGCCGACGCGATCGAGGGCATCATGGCGAAGCATGCCGTCGTGCGCGACCTCGTGCAACACGGCTGGCTCTTCTTGCATCGCTTTGCTGATGATGGTGCGGTCCACCGGCGCGTGGGGAATACCTGGTCGCCGGTGGACGTGGGGACGCAGGCGTGAGGCGGCTACTCTGCGGTGGCCAACCGGCCACCATCGTTCCAGCCGCCGAATAGCTTGCCGGCCGTACTCTTCTCAACCAAGCTGTTCAAGCGTGTGGTGAACTCGAGGGGCACGCGGCGCTGCTCCTCCACGTAGCCGGCGCGTACCCGTTGGTAGAGGGGCGGGGTCGCCGCGAAAAAATCCCATGCGCCAGCGGCGACGCGCGCGCGCCGAATGTCGTCGGCCAACACGAACGGCGCATCCAGATCGAGGTAGGCCACCGTGGGGACGTCGGGGCGGTCATCGGCAATGAGCCAGATTTCCCGTGTGTCGGCGTGGTGCGTGATGAGCTGCTCGCGCCACGCGGCGCGAGTGGGAGCCTCGAGGGTTTCGCCGACAGTGATGGGCATGGGGACAAGCTGTTCCGTATCAGCACATAGCGGAAGGAGTAGCAGGATTCACCAAACAGGTAGGCGCATCTCTTGCACCCACGGGAGGCAGCGCCCGACAGATGTCGCGCGCATCGTCGCCTATGGCCAGAGAGCGCACATGAAAGGGTACATCAAGAACATCGCGACCATCGCCGTGGCGAACACAGCATTTCGGCAGGTGCTGTATACCGCCAGGTATTGCCAGCTCGTCGTCATGGCGCTCAAGCCACAGGAAGAGATCGGTGCGGAGGTCCACACGCTCGATCAGGTCTTTCGTGTGGAGGAGGGCGACGGCGACGTGATCCTCGACGGCGTGCGGACGGCGATTCACGCCGGGTTTGCAATCGTGGTGCCGGCCGGTGCACAGCACAACATCATTAATACGGGCACCGTACCGCTCAAGCTCTACACGCTGTACGCGCCGCCCAATCACCTCGATGGCGTAGTGCACCGGACGCGCGCTGCTGCTGAAGCCGACACCGAGCACTTCGAGGGCCGGACGACCGAATGAGAATGGGGCGGTAGCCGCTACCAGACTGCTTCGGAGAAGAACGCGCGAATCACTCGATCGGACGACAGCAAGGTCAGCGACGCTCGCTCAGGCGACATCCCACTCGTCGCCTGTCGGTGCATTGGGGTCGCCCGTAAAGCGGACCGGTCCAATGGCGCGAAACTCTGCCAGCACGTCTGCCATGGGCCGCTTGGCGGCAAAGGGTAGTACCTGCAGCACCGGCGTGCCGTGATCGGTCACGATCAATGGCTCGCCGGTCTCCTCGACGTGGCGGAAGTACTCGAGCATGCGCGCTTTGAGCGCACTCTTGGAGATGGTTACCATAGTCATAATGCTAGCCATATGTTGGGTGTTGGCCAGTTGAGTTACCGTGCCCGCATAGCCTCTGCGACAGTTCAGACCCGTGTCGTCATCTCCCGAGCAGCTCATAACGCCCCGCCTCGTGCTCCGGCCCTACCGCGATGGCGACGTCGATCACATTGTCGCGTACGCTACGCTCGAGCCGTGGAGTCGCTACCTGCCTGTACCCCTGCCGTACACTCGCGATCATGCGGTGGAGTTTGTCGCCGCCATGAAGGCGTTGGATCCTGTTGTACATGAGGCGTGGGCGATCAGTTTGGACGATACGGTGGTGGGCGGCATCAACATACGGTTCTTCTGCGACGGCATGATCGGCGAGCTGGGGTGGTCGCTGGCGCCGTGGGTGTGGGGGCAGGGGTACGCCACAGAGGCTGCGCGGGCCGTGCTCTATTCGGCATTCACCGCGCGCCAGCAGCTCGTGCGCGTGCGGGCCATGGCCGACGTTCGCAATGTCCCGTCGCAGCGTGTCATGGAGAAGATCGGAATGACCCGCGAAGGCACGCTACGGCAGAACCGCACCACGCGCGGTGCACTGATTGACGAGGTGTGGTACGGCATCTTGCGCGAGGAGTGGTTGGCTTGAGTCCACCCGCACGGCCCTTTCGTTACGACAACGCCCGGCACACCACCTCGCCCGGAAGCAGCGCGCGGACGATGCGCACATCGGCGTCGAAGCGATGTGTACCATCGAGCGACGGTGTGTTGATGCGGTCCATGCGGAAAGCGCGGGGCGCCTGCGCGGTGACATCGTAGGCCAGTAGGTACCACACGGGTAGCTGAATCAATACGCCGTGCGGTTCGACGAACCGCGTGGACACGCGTCCATTGCGGTCGCGATACCCGAAGCGGAGTGCGAGCCCTTCGTACGCAGCGCGTTCGACGAGGGACATCAACTCTGGAACGCCGGTGCCAGCCAGACTTCGGACCGCGTCACTGGCTGGCGGGCCAACATGGATGCGGCGGCAGAGATCACGCAGCGCCCGCGCGCGCGCCGGCGGCAGCGCCGACAACAGCTTTGGCACCACGCGCTCGGCGCGCCGTCCCCACGGCAGCGGCCCCGCCAGCGGACCGATGGCCTGCGCGATGCGAACGGCGAGCCACAGCGACACGACATCCTCGACTGCCAGATGCACGGCCGCGAGTCCGCGCCGTCCTTCAAGCCGAATCCCGCCGCCAGGGCCCGGTTCACCCGTGATGCTGAGCCCTTGCGCCCGCAACGTCGCAAGGTCTCGACGCACGGTGCGCTCGCTGACACCCAGCGCGAGCGCGAGCGCGTCGACGGTGGTTTCTGCCGCGGCCTGAAGACGCTCGCGAAGCTCGAAGAGACGGATGGCGCGGGACACGACCATGGCGCGTGAGAGGACAACAATAATTGCTGACAGTTTTTGTCAGGGTCACCCGTATCGTACTCAGACCACACCGCGAGAGCCAGCGAGTCAGTGTGGATCAGCCCTCGACCCGTCACCCCGACTCTTCACTACCATGTCACAGTCTGCCACCACAACGCCCTGCCTCGAAATCGCCGTGTACGACGTGCACACCTCGGCGCTCGACGGATTCCCTGCGCAGCAGGCTGCCGTTCATGACGCGCTGCGAGCACTGCCCGGGTTCATTGCTTCAGAGCGGCTTCAGGGACTCTCTACCCCGACGCTCTTTGCCGACTGCATCACGTGGGCCTCGCGTGAGTTGGCCGAGGCCGCCGCAGCACAGATGGCCGTCATGCCGGAGGCCGCAGGGTTCATGGCATCCATCAGAACGATGCGTACATTCACACATGTGCCCATTGAACCGTCAACACCCTGAGCCGGTGGACGCTGATCATTCCCGCCGCCGCGCCAAGGGCGGGCGGAACGTGTCGGCTGCGGATGCTGCAGCCGACGCGTTGCTGGCCGGTCTGCGCAATCTTGGCCCGGTATCGGCGCGCCTGCTGGTATCGGCGGGCATTCGCACACCGCAGGAGCTGCGGGCGTTGGGCGCCGTTGGCGCCTTTCGTCGGGTGCTCTTTCATCGCGCGGGGCGGGTGAGCACCAACCTGCTCTGGGCGCTGGCAGGGGCGCTGCGCAATGAACGATGGGACAAGCTGGATGCGGAGACGCGGGCGCAGTTGCTGGCGGAGCTCAGTGAAGGGAGCCTCGGGGGCCCCGATTCCGATCGTAAAAAATGATTGTGGGGCCGTTGTCGATTACGCGGCTGCTCACGCGACTACCGGGTGTCCGCCCCGAGATACGGGGCGGTGTTCAGCCCCGGTCGATCACGGAGTAGTCTCCATGCCCGTCGTAGTTGCCCGTCGAGCCGTTGTCACCATGCTCGCCCCGTCTGCCGCGCTCGCCGTTGAACTGCGCCCGCATCGCGACAATCCGCACGCGGCGAACATGCCGGGCAAGTGACCGGTCTCAGACCGTAACGCAGGTACCCGTGCGGTTGCGAACTGTTGACCGCGAATTCGACTTCATCACATCATCACATCATCACAGACACTACTCTCATGAACTACGCCATTCTCGTATACGAAACGCCCGCTGAGCTCGCGGCGCGCGAAGATCCCACCCGTGCGCCTGCGTACTGGGCGGCTTACACCGCATACTCGCAGGCCCTCGTCGAGGCCGGGGTCGCGCGTGGTGGTGCGGGGCTACATGCACCGGCCATGGCGACCACGGTGCGCCTGCGCGGCAACGAGCGACTGGTACAGGACGGCCCGTTTACGGAGACCAAGGAATTGCTCGGCGGGCTGTTCATGATTGAGGCCCCCGACCTCGATGCCGCGTTGGCGTGGGCGGCGCGCTGTCCGGCGGCCGCCACCGGCTCGGTGGAAGTGCGCCCCATGTTGCCGCCGCCCCCGATTGGCGCGTGAGCGACAGCACCCCGGCGCTCCGTGCCGTCGAGTGGGCGGCACGGAGCGCCTACGGTCGTCTGGTGGCGACGCTCGCGGCGCGCACACGCGACGTCGCGGAGGCCGAGGATGCGCTGAGTGACGCGTTTGCGGCAGCGCTGCAGCAGTGGCCAACCGCAGGGGTGCCGGACCATCCCGATGCGTGGCTGCTCGCCGTCGCACGCCGCCGGTTGGCCGATGCGGCGCGTCACGCCGCGGTGGTGAACACGGCTGCACCGGCGCTCGAATATGCGGCCACGCTGTTGCGTCCCGATGCCACCGCCGAGCGTCCGGCGTTGCCAGACCAGCGGGCGATGCTGTTGTTCGCGTGTGCGCATCCGGCCATCGATCAGGCGGTGCACGCGCCACTCATGCTGCAAGTGGTGCTCGGGCTCGACGCGGATCGCATTGCGGCGGCGTTTCTGGTCAAGCCGTCGGCCATGGCGCAACGCCTGGTGCGGGCCAAACAGAAGCTGCGTGATGCCGGCATTCGCTTTGCGCTACCGGAGGCCTCTGAACTCGCCACGCGCGTGCCGAGCGTGCTCGACGCCATCTACGCCGCCTTCGGGACGGCGTGGGATGCCGTGACCGGTGGAGACTCGTCGCAGATTGTGCTGGCCGACGAGGCGATCTGGTTGGCGCAGGTGGTGGTGGAGGCCTTGCCGGAACAGGCGGAAGCGCTCGGACTCCTGAGCCTCATGCTGTATTGCCACGCGCGCCGTGCAACGCGACACTCGGCAGACGGCCGCTACGTGCCGCTCGACGAGCAACAGCACGACGCGTGGGATCAGGACGCGATTGCCGAGGCCGAGCGCCTGTTGGTGCGGGCCGCGAAGTTGTTGTCACCAGGGCGTTACCAGACGGAGGCGGCTATCCAGTCGCTGCATGTCGCTCGTCGTCGCGGACATCGCGTCGCGCCCGACACACTGTTCTCGTTGTATGACGCGTTGTGGGCGTTTGCGCCCACGATTGGCGTCGCCGTGAATAGGGCGGCGGTCATGGCGCAGGCGGGCCAATTGCTGGAAGCGTTCGCGCACATCGACGCACTGCCCGCCGATGTCGTGCGCACGTATCAGCCATGGTGGGCGCTGCGGGCGCACATTCTGGCGGCACTCGGGCGCCGCGACGAGGCCGAGGTTGCGTACGACATGGCGAACGGGCTCACGGAGTCGCCGGCGGTGCGGGACTTTTTGCTGGCTCGGCGCGCAGGGTGAGCTGTCCAATGCCTTCTCGCCATCGGCGCATCGGCCACTCTTCGGCTCGGCTGCGTGTTACGACAACGACCGGCACACCACCTCGGCCGGAGGCCGCGCCCCGACGGGCTTGACGATTGTAGTACGTGTACGTAGTATAATGATACGCACACGTACTATACAATTTCTCCGGGAGAGTATATGTGGATGCACGAGGCACACGCTGAGTCGGATCTGCGCCCTGCGGCGCTCTGGGCGCACTATGTCGACGTCCCGCGCTGGGTCGAGTGGGATCCCTCGCTCCGCCGCGCGGCCGTTCATGGAGCGTTCGTCGTTGGCGCGGTCGGCCGACTGGAAGCCCAGCATGGGCCACCGACGGCCTTCACGCTGACCCATGTGGAAGCGCCGGCGCGCTTTGACAGTCGCGCGGTCCTGCCGCATGTCCGCGTGCCACTGGTCCGTCTCGAGTTCGAACATCGACTCACCCCCACGGCCACGGGGAAAACGCGCATCGTGCATCGCGTTGGCATTGGTGGACCCTTGGGGTGGCTCGCCGCACGACTGCTCGGACCGGTACTCGCCGCCGATGCGGACAGGGCGGTGCGCACGCTCGCGGTGATCACGGCTCCCGAGCGGTCGCATGTCTGAGCGTGCCCGCATGGCCGCCGGACGCGGGGCGGCGGCAGTGGGCTCCCGCTTTGCCGGACCCGCCGAGAGTGCGGGGTTTCTCCTCTGGCAGGTGGCATCGGCATGGCAGCGGGCCATCCGGGTGGCGCTCGACGACCTCGATCTCACCCACGCGCAGTTCGTGTTGCTGGCGACGGTCGTGTGGCTCGAGGCGGAGTCGCCCGACGTGCCGGTCACGCAAACCCTCGTGGCGACGCACACCGCGACCGATGCGGTCATGACCTCGGAGGTCATGCGCACGCTCGAGCGCAAAGGATACGTCGAGCGCCGGGCGCATCCGGACGACGCGCGCGCGAAGCGCCTCGTATCGACGGCGACGGGTCGGCGTCTCGTGCGCCGCGCGCTGCCGCTGGTTGAGGCGGTGGACGCGCAGTTCTTCGGGACGCCGAACCCGGCGCTGCAGTCGTTGGGACAGCGGTTATCCGCCGGGAACCGCGCCAACGTCTGATGCACCACTTGGGTTTCACCAGCGCCCGATCTCGAGCGAAAGCGACCTGCCCGGTCCCACGAGACCGGGGCTTCCATCTACACGCTCATTGTTGGTGAGGTTCTCGCCGCGCAGGCGCCATCGCCACCCGGCCAACGGTACGCCTTCGAATGCCGCGTGCCATCGCGCCAACGCTGGGACGGTGACGGGCGCACTCGGGTCACACGTGGAGTCGAGGGTGGCCACGCACCCGAACGCTGCCGTACGCCACGCGCCGATGACGCTGGCGCCGACGGTCAACCGACTTCTCCCGCGGCGTATCGTCCACGTTGCGGCACCACTACGCTGTGGCGCCTCCAACGGTGTGGCGCCGAGCGACAACACGCCCATGTAGCCCGACGCCAGCGTCACGATGCGCGAGCGCAGCAGTGTACCACTTCCTCGCCCCTCACCCCATCGCGTGCGTACTGTCCCGCTGAACTCGAGTCCGTGCGCATCTATCGTCCCCAACACGCGATACTGCAACTCCCGACGAAGGAACCCGTCCAACGTGTCCACCCGTCCCGTCGCCACCATTTGGGTGAAGCCCTCGGTGCGTTGGCGATACGCCGTGACGTCGAGCGCTCCGACCGAACCCAGGACGCTACTGATCCCCACTTCGGTGGTACGCTGACGTTCTCCAGTGAGCGCCGGGTTCGCCCGTTGCAAGAACCGCGAGGTACTTCGCGCCGCGCTCATGGACGGAGCGGGTGCGCGCGCACTGCTGCCGTAGGCCACACGGATGCGTGACGCAAGCGCGCCGACGGCCGGCAGATCGAACTGGCCTCCAGCGGATGGGAGCCAGAACCAGCGCCTGTCCTGCCCGAACGCGCTGTTCCACTCTCTTCGCAGGCCGAGCGACCAGCGCGAGTGCGGGACGATCGCTTGCACGATGGCGCTCCCACCCAACAGTGTCTGCGTGACCGAGCTGTCGCCGAGGGCGTTTGCAGCGCCGTTGGTGTCTGGCGCCGTACGTACCAGATGGCCGGCGTCACCGGCGAGTGACAGCGACAGCGCGCGGTGCCCCAAAGGGATCTCGCCGCGGTATCGAGCCGTCCATCGACGAACGGGGCCGCGCCACGCCACACGAATGCTGTCGAGCACCGAGCGGCGCCGCGCCGCGCTGCTCGCATCGCGATCGGAAAAGGAAAGCGCCGCCTGCACGGCATGCATCGAGCGTGGCGTGCCCCACTGCAGCGACAGCCCGGCGTGTCCATCGCGCACCTGCTCTTCGTCCAGCGCCGAGACGCTGGCGGGCACTGATCGGGTCGGCTCACGCGATGACGCCGGCGCCGGCTCGAACGCCAGAATCTGTCGACCGGCGGCTCCGCGTACGTTGAGCTGCGCCCGCCACTGTTCCGCCTCCACGCTCGCCGACCACACGACTCCCGCAACATGCATCGGGGTGGCGCTGGCAGGTACATCCTGTTGCTGATACGAGCCGGATATTCCGGTGCCGAGTCGCGAGGCGCGTCGCGCCTGGCGCGTGACGTCGTCCGGCGCCCCCCATGTTCGGGCCCACCGCGCCGATCCTGCGCCGTCGATCATCCACAGCGAGCCTGCCTGACGTTGTGATTCGGCAGCGCCAACCCGCAATGACGCCAGCAGGGGTGCGGCGTTGTCGGCCGGCAGTCCGGCCCGGGTCCTGATCGCCAGCACGCCATCGAGCGCATCGGTTCCGTAGGCCGCTGTACCGGCGGCGCCTGGCAACCAGTGCAGCTCGGCGATGTTGCGCATATCCAACGACAGCACGGACGAAGGGTCGGCTACCTCGATGCCGTCGACGAAGATCTTGACCCCCGCACCGCCGTCTGCGCCGCGACCGCGCACACTTGCCACACGGAGGGCACCGGGGCCACGATCCCATGCGGCGAGACCGGGCAGTTGTCCGCGGAGCGCATCGGCGAGCGACAGCACACCACGGGCGATCAGGCTGTCCGCGTCGAGCACTGTTGGCGCGATGCCGGCGCCCAGCACCGCGTCCGACAGGAGCGCGCGCGACATTGCCAGTCGCCCCTTGATCTGTTGTGCCGGCAGTTGTTGCGGTCGTACACGACCGGCGTCCTTGACGTCGGTCCGGCCATGGGTCGGCGGCACCACGATGAGTAATCCGTCCCGAAGCACCGCGCGCAATCCGGTGCCGCGAAGCACCGCGTGTACCGCCTCGAGCCCGCTGAACGGAGCGCACCACACCGAGACGACCGTTGGCGGTACGTACTCGCTGCTGTAGGACAACCGCCAGCCGGCCCGGTCAGCGATGGCGTGCAGCGCCACCGCCAGCGGCACGCGCTGCAGCTGCCATGCGCCGGTCACCTTGGCCGCTTCGTCTTCACGGCATTCCGCCACGTACCCCTTGCGCGGCCTCCGTGACAAAGCGAACGCGTCGCGCGCTGCAAACACCAGCGCCGACGCGAGCAACACACACCGCAAGAGGCAGACGCGTGCGTTCATGGTGACTGGCTTCGAAGCCTCCACCCCGCCGATGTCGAATCCAGTGATGCACCCACGGTGGTCGCCAGCACATGGAACATGGTAGACGGAGACTCGCCGTCGAATGTGACCGTGACCGGTCGCTCCTTGAGCGCCCCGTCCACCCGCAGCGTGTGCCCTGTCCAACGGCTCAACCGTTGCGCGACTTCATCGAGCGGTTCGTCATTGAAGACCAACGCGCCGTTCGTCCATGCGGTGGCGCTGCGCAGTTCGGCCGACGATGCGGGTCTTGCCAGACCGTCACGTACGACCACGCCGCCGGTACCTTGGCGCAACGTGTCGCGACGGGCTCCTACGACCACGGCGCCATCCGTCACGACGACGAGCAACCCGTCCTCCCGTCCTCGCACCACGAACTTCGTACTGACATCCTCCACCAGCACACCGCGCGCCTTCACCAGAAATGCTTGGGCACCAGGATGTACCATGAACAGTGCCTCTCCATCGAGCTCGAGCAACCGATGCGTCGATCCGAATCCTGGGGCACTTCGCAGCGAGCTTCCGGGGGCGAGCGTCACCTCCGAGCCGTCGGCGAGTGTCACCGAGCGCGGCGAGGCACCGGCCGCCGCCCCGACCGCTACGGTCGAGGCGACCGTAATGTCGGCCGTGGACTTCGAGCTCTCTCGCTGCCACAGGGCGCCACCCGTAAGCGCCACGGTCGCCGCCGCCGCTGCGGCCATGGCCCACCGCCAGCGGCCGAGTG
>VYME01000115.1_pt1 | contig 36142 bp, 33 predicted proteins | sample 5115281 | NCBI WGS metagenome assembly VYME01 (sample SAMN12291780, study PRJNA351875) | freshwater metagenome | isolation source: freshwater lake | place: USA: Michigan, Wintergreen Lake | collected 2013-08-08
CGAAGCGCGCGCCAAACGCGCGGCCGCGGCCGCACCCGCGGGCGGGCGCGGCAACGCCGACCGCGCCTTGCTGGCGATGGCGTCGGAGGTCGAGCGTCTGCGCGAGCGTTTGTTCAATCTCGAGCGTCTGCTCGCGGCCAAAGGCCTCGTCTCGGCTGTCGAGCTTGAAGCGCACGGCCTCGACGATTCCGAGACCGTGCCCGACGCAAACGATCCGCTGGCCGGCATGCCCGATTTCCTGGGCGCCGCCGAGGACGAACATGGAAGCCGCCGGCGATGAAATTCATGCTTTATGGACGCTCGGGCTGGGGCTCGGTGCTGATCGAACCGCAATTGGCGCTCTACGGATTCGATTACGAGATGGTCGACTCCGGCGATTTGTTCGGCGACGAGGAGGCGCGCCAGCGTCTCGCCAAGATCAATCCGCTGATGCAGGTGCCCGCGCTCGTGCTGCCCAACGGGCGGATCATGACAGAGAGCGCGGCGATCACGCTGCACCTCGCAGACCTCGCCAAATCCAACAAGCTGGTGCCCAGCCCCGACGATCCGACGCGCGCGGAGTTCCTGCGCTGGCTGATTTATCTGGTCGCGAACATCTACCCGACCTTCACCTATGCCGACGTGCCCGCGCGCTTCGTTCCCGATCCGCAGGCCGCCGAAATGTTCAAGGCGAAGGTCGGGGAGTATCGCGAGAAGCTGTGGCATCCGGTGGAGGCGGCAGCGGGCGCGCCGTGGTTCCTGGGCGCGCGCTTCTCCGCGCTCGACCTTTTCATCGTCGCGATGACCTACTGGTCGCCGCGCCGGGAATGGTTCGCCGCACATGCGCCCAAGCTGACGATGATCGCGAAGACGACCGAAGGCGCGCCGAAGCTTTCCGAGATATGGAAGCGCAACTTCCTCAGATAACCTGCCCGGCGATCAGGAAGGCGAAGATCGCGAGTACCAGCGCCGCGCCGCGATTGATGAGGCGCGTCGCGCTCGCGTCGATGCGCGCGCGCAAGACGGAGACGGCGCCCGCGAGCAGGACCCACCAGCCTAGCGAGCCCAGGAATACGCCCAGCACCAGAACGACGATCTCGCTCTCGCCGGCGCGCTCGATGCCGAAACCGGTGAAGATCGTCAGGAAGCTGACGATGGTCATCGGATTGGTCATCGTCAGCATGAATGTCGCGGCGAACGTGGCGGCGAGGGTGCGCGTATCGACTTGCGCCGCTTCGACTTCGGCGGGCGCGTTCCAGGCCCGCCAGGCGAGGTAGAGCAACATCATCGCGCCGAATTGCCGGACCCAAGTATTCGCTTCGATCCAATCGGCAAGCAAAACGGCGAATCCGAACGCGGCGAACGCCGCGTAGATCGCGTCGGCGAGCGCCGTACCCAGGCCGCCCGCGAACCCGGCCGCGAAGCCGTGCGTCAGCGAACGGCGAATGCACAATACGCCGATCGGCCCGACCGGCGCTGCGATGGCGAGGCCCAGCAGCAGGCCCTTCAACAGGAACGTATCGGCTTCCATGACGTCACGCCGGCAGGCAAGCGAGGGCGGGATCGTCCTTGGCGGAGGACAGCGCGATCACGGTTTGGCTGCGCGCCACACCGGGCAGCGTCTTGATCTTGCCGGAGATCACGCGCTCCAGCGCCGTTGTGTCGGCAACGCGAATCTTCAGCAGATACGACCAGTCGCCGGTGACGTGATGGCATTCCTGAACGTCCGGCAGATCGGCGATGGCGGCGAGGAAACGCTTGTCGTGCTCGGGCCGATCCAGCAGCACCGACACGAACGCCAGCAGGTTTCGTCCCACGGCAGCGGGATCGACCAATCCCGCGAATCGCTTGATCGCGCCGGTCGCGATCAGCTTTCTCAGCCGGTCGTTGACGGCCGAAACCGACAATCCCACGGATTTTCCGATATCGGCGTATGAATCGCGCCCGTTTTGTTGAATATGCGCTAGAATTTTGCGGTCTAAATCGTCCATTTCCGTAAAATCGCCGGTTCTGGCCGGAAAGTCAATCCTCGGCCTATGCTGGTCCATGGATTTGCTCGCCTGGGCCCTCGACGCGGTCTGGCCCCTGGTCGTACTGGGGCTGGTGCTGGTCTATCTGTTCGTCATGGTCCGCATGGAAAGCCGGGCCCCGCAAGGCACGCCCGAGAAACCCGCCGACCTCGCCGGCTACGACGTCGAGTACTGCCCGAATTGCTCGGTCTGGGTGCCGGCCAAAGCGCCGTGGTGCGGGATTAAAGGCTGCGCACGGCCGCATCGCTCGGGGTAGCGAAAAACAACGTCGATTCGCGCGAAATCCGACATTGCCCCGGGGTAGCCCGATGGATATGTTGCGCCGCGACAGACCGGCCCCAGAATCCGAGTCACACGCGCGAGAGCCATGTCCGTATCCGCCGCCAAAGGCCTGAGCTTTCAGGACCTCATCCTCAAACTACATTCATATTGGTCGGCCCAAGGCTGCCTGATCCTGCAGCCCTACGACATGGAAGTGGGGGCCGGCACGTTCCACCCCGCGACCACCTTGCGCGCGTTGGGGCCGAAGCCTTGGAAAGCGGCTTACGTGCAGCCTTCGCGCCGACCGTCGGACGGGCGCTACGGCGAGAACCCGAACCGGCTGCAGCATTACTACCAGTATCAGGTGATCCTGAAGCCGTCGCCCGCCGACAGCCAGGAACTCTATCTCGGCAGTCTCAAGGAAATCGGCCTCGATCCCGCGCAGCACGATATCCGTTTCGTCGAGGACGATTGGGAGAGCCCCACGCTGGGCGCCTGGGGCCTCGGCTGGGAAGTGTGGTGCGACGGCATGGAAGTCACGCAGTACACGTATTTCCAGCAGGTCGGCGGCATCGAGTGCGATCCGGTGGCGGTGGAGCTCACCTACGGGCTCGAACGCCTGTGCATGTATATCCAGGGCGTCGAGAACGTTTACGATCTGCGCTTCAACAATGACGGCGTGAAATACGGCGAAGTGTTCCTTCGCGCGGAGAAGGAATACTCCGCGCATAATTTCGAACACGCGGACACCGTCGCGCTGTTCAAGCATTTCGCCGACGCCGAGAAGGAATGCCAGTCGCTGCTCGCCCACAAGCTGGCGTTGCCCGCCTACGACCAGTGCATCAAGGCGTCGCATCGCTTCAATTTGCTCGACGCGCGCGGCGTGATCTCGGTCACCGAACGCCAAGCCTATATCGGCCGCGTGCGCGCACTCGCCAAAGCCTGCTGCGAAGCCTGGCTGGCGGGGGAGGGCGCGAGCAATGTCTGAGCTGCTCCTCGAACTCTTCTCCGAAGAAATCCCCGCGCGCATGCAGGCGCGCGCCGCCGAGGATTTGAAGCGCCTCGCCACCGAACGCCTGACGGCCGCCGGTTTGAGTTTCACGCGCGCCGACGCGTTCGTCACGCCGCGCCGCTTGGCGCTGGTCGTCGACGGATTGCCCGCGCGCACGCCCGATCTGAAGGAAGAAAAGAAAGGCCCGCGCGTCGGCTCGCCCGACCAAGCCATTCAAGGCTTCCTGAAGGGGGCGGGACTTTCGTCGCTCGACGGTTGCGAGAAGCGGATGGTCGGCAAGGCCGAGTTCTGGTTCGCGGTGGTCGAGAAGAAGGGTCAGGCCAGTGCCGATATGCTGCCCGACCTGATCGCCGACACGGTGAAGGCCTTCGGCTGGCCCAAATCGATGCGCTGGGGCGCCAATCGCTTCGCTTGGGTGCGCCCGCTGCAAAGCGTGATCGCCTTGTTCGACGGCAAGGCGCTGTCGGGGGCGATCGATCTGGGCGGTTCGACGCTCGCCTTCGGCGATACGACGCCCGGCCATCGTTTCTTGGCGCCCGCGCGTTTTGCCGTGACGAGCTTCGCCGACTATCAAGCGAAGTTGTTGGCGGCGAAAGTGCTGCTCGATCCCGCCACGCGCCGCGCCAAGATCCTCGCCGATTTGCAGGCTCAGGCGAAATCGGCGGGCTTGTCGTTGCGTGACGATCCGGGCCTGCTCGACGAAGTGACGGGCTTGGTCGAATGGCCGGTCGTGTTGACCGGGGAGATCGACGCCAAATTCATGGACGTGCCGCAAGAAGCGCTGATCACGTCGATGCGCGCGCACCAGAAATACTTCGCGCTGCTCAACGCGGACGGCTCGCTCGCGCGCCGCTTCGCGCTGGTCGCGAATATGGAAACCGACGATGCCGGGGCGACCATCGTCGCGGGCAACGAGCGCGTGCTGCGCGCGCGCCTGTCCGACGCGAAGTTCTTCTGGGATCTGGACCGCAAGACCAAGCTCGCCGATCGCTTGCCCGCGCTGGCCCAGCGCGTGTTCCACGCCAAGCTTGGCACGATGGCGCAGAAGGTCGAGCGTCTGGAAAAACTCTCTGCCTTCATCGCGACGAAGCTCGGCGCCGATCCGGCCGCCGCATCGCGCGCGGCGAAACTCGCCAAGGCGGATTTGTCGTCCGGCATGGTCGGCGAATTCCCCGAGCTGCAAGGCATCATGGGCCGCTACTACGCCCGCCATGACGGCGAGACCGCCGAAATCGCCGACGCGATCCGCGCGCATTACCAGCCGCTGGGGCCGTCCGACGTGTGCCCGTCGGCCCCCGTCTCGGTCGCGGTGGCGCTGGCCGAGAAGCTCGACACGCTCGCCGGCTTCTGGTCGATCGACGAGAAGCCGACCGGCTCGAAGGACCCGTTCGCACTTCGCCGCTCGGCGCTGGGCGTCATTCGCCTGATCGTCGAGAACAAGCTGCGCTTGGGCTTGCGCGCGGTTTTCGACACGGCTTTCGCCACTTACGGCGCTTCGAAGTCCGAGCTCGGCGCCGATCTGATGGGTTTCTTCGCCGACCGTTTGAAGGTGGTGCTGAAGGAAAAGGGCGTGCGCCACGATCTGATCGACGCGGTGTTCGCCTTGGGCGGCGAGGACGATCTGGTGCGCCTGCTCGCGCGCGTGGATGCGCTCGACGCGTTCCTGAAGGGTCAGGACGGCGCCAATCTGCTGATCGGCTATCGCCGCGCCGCGAATATCGTCGCCATCGAAACGAAAAAGGACGGTGCCGCGCAAACCGGTGCCGCCGATCCCGCCGTGTTCGCGCAGGCGGAAGAAAACGCCCTGTTCGCCCGTTTGGGCGAGGTGGGAACGAAGCTCGACGCGGCATTGAAGGCCGAAGATTTCGCCGCCGCGATGGCGGCCCTCGCCACGCTGCGCGGGCCCGTCGACGCGTTCTTCGACAAGGTCACCGTCAACGCCGAAGACCGCGCCTTGCGCGCCAATCGTCTCAAACTTCTCGCCGCGATCGGCGCCGCACCCGCGCGCGTCGCCGATTTCTCCAAGATCGAAGGCTAAAGGATTCCGCCATGGCGAAATGGGTCTACTCGTTCGGAAACGGCAAGGCCGAGGGCAAGACGGAGATGCGCAATCTCCTCGGCGGCAAAGGGGCGAACCTCGCCGAGATGAGCAATCTCGGCCTGCCCGTCCCCCCCGGCTTCACGGTGACGACCGAAGTCTGCACCCACTATTACGCCAACAAGCGCGAATACCCGGCCGAGCTGCGCGCGCAGGTCGCGGCCGCACTGGGCCAGATCGAAAAGATCACGGGGCGCAAATTCGGCGATCCCGCGAAGCCGCTGCTCGTCTCGGTACGCTCGGGTGCCCGCGCCTCGATGCCGGGCATGATGGACACGGTCCTCAATCTCGGCCTCAACGACCGCACGGTCGAGGGCCTCGCCGCCGAAAGCGGCGATCCGCGTTTCGCCTACGATTCCTATCGCCGCTTCATCCAGATGTACGGCGACGTCGTGCTCGAAGTTGACCATCACCATTTCGAGGAGTTGCTGGAGCAGGCGAAATCGGATCGCGGCGTGTCGCTCGACACCGACATGACGGCCGAGGATTGGAAGGCGCTGGTCGCCGCCTATAAGGCGATGGTCGAAAGGCAGCTCGGCCGGCCGTTCCCGCAAGATCCGCAAGAACAGCTATGGGGCGCGGTAGGTGCGGTGTTCGCCAGCTGGATGAACCAGCGCGCGATCACCTATCGCCGTCTGCATCAGATCCCCGAGGAATGGGGCACGGCCGTCAACGTCCAGGCGATGGTGTTCGGCAATATGGGGCCGGACTGCGCCACCGGCGTCGCGTTCACGCGCGACCCGTCGACCGGCGAGAACGAGTTCTACGGCGAGTTCCTGATCAACGCGCAGGGCGAAGACGTCGTCGCCGGCATCCGCACGCCGCAGCAATTGACGATCCTGGGCAAGGATCGCCAGAAGTCGAAGCTGCCGTCGATGGAAGAGGCGATGCCCGAGACCTTCGCCCAGCTTTGCGATATCCGCGTCAAGCTCGAGCGCCATTACCGCGACATTCAGGACATCGAATTCACGGTCGAGAAGGGCAAGCTCTATATGCTGCAAACGCGAAACGGCAAGCGCACAGCCGCGGCCGCGTTGCGCATCGCCGTGGAACTCGCCGAAGAAGGCTTGATCGACCGCAAGACGGCGGTCGGCCGTATCGATCCGGCGTCGCTCGATCAGTTGCTGCACCCGACACTCGACCCGAAGGCCGCGAAGTCGCAATTGACGCGCGGGCTTCCCGCGTCGCCGGGTGCCGCGTCGGGTATCGTCACCTTCTCGGCCGACGAAGCCGAAACGCTGGCGGGCGAAGGCAAGGCCGTGATCCTGGTGCGCGTCGAGACCAGCCCCGAGGATATCCACGGCATGCACGCCGCGCGCGGCATCCTGACCACGCGCGGCGGCATGACCAGCCACGCGGCGGTCGTGGCGCGCGGCATGGGCCGGGCTTGCGTCGCCGGGGCGGGCGAAATCCGCGTCGACTACGCCGCCAGGACGATGACCGTGAAGGGCAACGTCATCAAGGCGGGCGAGGCGATCACGATCGACGGCGGAACCGGCGACGTGTTCAAGGGCGAAGTGCCGACGGTGCAGCCCGAACTCTCCGGGCATTTCGCGACGATCATGGCGTGGGCGGATTCCTTCCGCCGCATGAAGGTGCGCACCAACGCCGAAACGCCGCTCGACGCGCGCACCGCGCGCCGTTTCGGGGCCGAAGGGATCGGCCTTTGCCGCACCGAGCATATGTTCTTCGATCCCTCGCGCATCACCGCGGTGCGCGAAATGATCGTGGCGGACGACGCCGCGCAGCGCGCCAAGGCCTTGGCGAAGATCCAGCCCTTCCAGCGCGACGATTTCGCCGAATTGTTCCGCATCATGGACGGGCTGCCGGTGACGATCCGTCTGCTCGATCCGCCCTTGCACGAATTCCTGCCGCATTCGGACGCGGATTTCGCCGAGCTTTCCAAGGCGACGGGCAAGAGCCTGGACGAATTGAAGGCGCGCGCCGAGAAGCTGACCGAGATGAACCCGATGCTGGGCCATCGCGGCTGCCGTCTCGCGGTCACCTATCCCGAAATCTACCAGATGCAGGCGCGCGCGATTTTCGAAGCCTGCGCGATCGTGGGCAAGGAAACCGGCCGCAAGGTCGAGCCCGAGATCATGATTCCGCTGGTGGCGATGAAGCGCGAGCTCGATCTGATGCGCGATCATATCGCCAAGGTCGCCGACGAAGTGCGCGCGGCCACGGGCGCCGAGATTTCCTACATGCTCGGCACGATGATCGAATTGCCGCGCGCGGCGTTGCGGGCGGGCGAGATCGCGGAGACGGCGGAGTTCTTCTCCTTCGGCACCAACGATCTCACGCAAACGACGTTCGGCCTGTCGCGCGACGATTCGGCGGCGTTCCTCGGCGCCTACGAGGCGCAGAAGGTCATGACCCGCGACCCGTTCGTGTCGATGGATATCGACGGCGTGGGCGAACTCGTCGCCATCGGCACGTCGCGCGGCCGCGCCACGCGCAAGAATTTGAAGGTCGGCATTTGCGGCGAGCATGGCGGCGACCCGGCGTCGATCCATTTCTGCGAACGCACGGGCCTCGATTACGTTTCGTGCTCGCCTTATCGCGTGCCGATCGCGCGTCTGGCCGCGGCGCAAGCCGCGATTCAGGCCGAACCCGCCAAGGCCGCGGCGAAGCCGACCGCCAAGCCCAGCACCGAACGCCATAACCGCGTGCTGATTTCGGCGGGCCGCCGGGCGGCCGGTGCGCGCGTTTCGGCCGGGCGCAATTTCGCCGCCCCGACCGCGCGTCCGGGCAAGAAGAAGCCAGCGGCCAAGCCCGTCGCGAAAAAGGCGCCTGTCAAGAAGGCGGCGCCGAAGAAGATCGTGAAGAAGGCCGCGCCGAAAAAGCCCGCGCCCAAGAAGAAAGCGTCGGTCAAGAAGCCGGCGAAGAAGTCGAAGAAGCGCTAAGGCCTAGAAATTCGCCCAGGCGGGTTTGTGTGGGCTGAGCGTCGCCTCGCCCGCCTGGAGCGGCGTGCCTTCGTCGCGCGCCTTCGCCATCGCTTCCAAACGCAGCAGCGCCAAGCCCATATTCCCGGCGGCGGAGCGCATCTCGCCCGCTTCCGCGTCGCCGAGTTTGACGATCGTCCCGGGGGCGGGGATCGGCCCGTCGATCGCGACGGGCACGAGACGCTTTTTGACCAACCCGCGATACTTCATGCGCGCGGTCAGCTCCTGGCCGATATAGCAGCCCTTCTTCCAATCGACGCCGGAAAGCTCGTCGAAGCCGTTCTCCAGCAGCAGCGCGTCTTCGATCTGCAGATCGCGGCTGCCATCGGGCACGCCCAGCTTCACCCGAAGCGCGTCGTAAGCCGCGAGATCGCCGTGCGTCAGTCCAGCGGCCGACGCGATTTCCGCGAAGCGGCCGGAAACCAAAATCGCGCGCAGGCCCAATTCGGCCAAGCGCGGATCGACGAAGATCGCGCCGCCGCCTTCTTCCCGCGCCGTGCCGGGGACGGCGTCGAGATCGAATCTGGCGGCGACACCATCGCCCCAGGCGATCGCGACTTCGAGATCGGGACGCGGCTGAACCGTCACTTTCGCGCGCAGCTTGTAAAGCTTCAGCCGTCTCGCGAGGTCGTCGATCCGTGCGGCTTCCGCGTCGAGCAGGATCGCGTCGTCCGCTTCGGCCAGCGTGAACTCGTGCAGGAAGCGGCCTTGCGCGGTCAGGAACCCGCCATAGCCCGCGCGCGCCGGCGAAAGCTTCAGCACATCGGCCGAAATCAGGCCTTGCAGGAAGGTCTTACGATCCTCGCCCGCAACGGCGAGCACGGCGCGGGACGGCAGGGCGGCGAAAACGGGGGCGGTCATAGGCTGGAGATAGGGGCCCCGCTCGGCCTTGGCAAGCCCCAGGGTGCGGCCTATAAGTCCCTATGGGAAAAAGGATTTGTTTCGTCGAATCGTCGGTGCCGTTCGACGGTTTCGGCCCCACCAGCCGGCCGCTGGATACCGGCCCTCGTGCGCTCGCCTATTTGGCGGCGGCACTCGCCCAGCGCGGGCACGAAATCAGCGTCATCAACAAGGCGGATTTCCCGGCCTTGTGCGACGGCGTGGATTGGCTCGGCTGGACGCAAGAGCCCAAAGCCAATCCCGACATCGCCATCGCGGTGGACGATCCCGCGTTGCTCGCGCATGTGCCGCATGCGGAGAAGCGCTTCGTCTGGGCGCAAGGGACGGCCGCGTCGCTCGACGTGCCCGCTGCCGTGTCGTCCTTCGGCGCGTGGCGTCCCGATGTGGTGTTCCACACCAAGCCGCAACGCGACCGCTGGCTGAACGCCAACGGTTTGACGACGCATGTCGTCGAACCCGCGCCGGGCCATGCCTTCCTCGACGATTTTCCCGTCTATCCGGCCGAGCCGCCGCGGCTGCTGACCGTCTGCCATCCGCTCGGCGGGCTCGAACGCCTCGTGCGTTTGTTCGCCGAGCGTATTCGTCCGGCGGTGCCCAGTGCGGAATTGCGCGTCTATTCGGCGATGCTCGATCGCGGGCGCTGGGGCGGCGACGTACCCGCCGCCGTGCGCCCCGTTCACGAGCTTTGCCAAGCCAGGGCGAGTGCTGGCGTCACCGTGCATCCGCCGCAACCCGATCCGCAAATGGCCGACATTTATCGTCAAGCCAAAGCGCTCTTGCATCCCTCGCTGCCCGAGGAACCTGCCGCGATCGTGCTGATGGAAGCGCAAGCCGCGTGTTTGCCGGTGATCGGCTTCATGCAAAGCGCCGTGGCGTTCGAACGCGTGGCCGACGGCGTGACCGGCAAGCTCGCGGCATCCGACGATGCGTTCGTCGAGGCGGCAGTGGAATTGCTCAATTCCGCCGACACGCATGCGCGTTATTCGGGCAATTGCAAAACGCTGCGGCGCGGCCGGACCTGGGCGATCGCCGCCGCGGAATGGGAAGAGCTGTTCGCGTGAAGGCGCTGTTCGTCACCTCCAACCGGATCGGCGACGCGGTTTTGACCTCGGGCGTGCTCGCACACCTGATCGACGCCAATCCCGGTTTGCGGGTGACGATCGCGTGCGGGCCGCACGCGGCCCCGATATTCGACGCCGTGCCGGGCCGCGAGGCGACGATCGCGTTGACCAAGGCGCCATTCAAAGGCCATTGGTTTTCGCTGTGGGCGAAATGCCTGCCGCAGATTTGGGATATCGCGATCGATATGCGCGGCTCCGGCCTCGCCTGGTTCTTGGCAGCCAAGCGGCGCGCGATCCTGTCCGGCCGCGACGACGCGCTGCATCGGGTCGAAGACGCCGCGCGCGTGTTGAATCTGTCGCCGCCGCCGAGCCCGCGTCTCTGGCATTCGCCCAAATCGCTTGCGCGCGCCGAAGCGTTGATGGCCGGGGGTAAGTGGCTCGTGCTGGGTGCCACGGCGAATTGGCCGGGCAAGGCTTGGGCGGCGACGCGGTTTCGTGAGCTCGCGCTGCGTTTGATCGCGCAAGGCGCCGCACTGGCCGGTGCGCGCGTTGCGATCGTCGGGGGGCCGGGCGAGCGCGAGATGGCGGCCCCCTTGCTGGGCGGCAACGCGCTCGATCTCGTCGGCACGGAGGATATCGGCACGGTCGCGGCGGTGATTTCGCGCGCCGCGCTTTACGTCGGCAACGATTCCGGCCTGATGCATGTCGCCGCCGCGTCGGGCGTGCCCACGCTCGGGCTGTTCGGACCGTCGGAGGATCGGCATTTCCGTCCCTGGGGCGCGAACGCGGCCTTCGTGCGCACGCCCGAAAGCAAGAGCGAGCTTTTCGCCAAGATCGACTTCCAGCCCAAAGGCGCCCTCGGCCTGATGGATTCGCTGAGCGTCGAGATGGCCGAGCGCGCGGCCAACGACCTTCTGTCGCGCGTGAAAGCGAGGGCGGCATGAGCAAGCTTTCCGCCCTGATCGTCGCCCGCAACGAGGAAGCGCGCTTGCCGGCCTGCCTCGCGGCCGTTTCTTTCGCCGATGAAATCGTCGTCGTGCTCGACCGCACGACGGACGGTAGCCGCGCGGTCGCCGAGAGATTCGGCGCGCGCGTCATCGAAGGCGGCTGGGAAGTCGAGGGCGATCGGCGCAATGCCGGGATCGACGCTTGCGGCGGTCCATGGATTTTGGAAGTCGATGCCGACGAAATCGTGCCGCCGGAACTCGCCGCCGAAATCCGCGCGACCGTGACGAATTCACCTGCGTCGCGCCATTCGATCCCGGTCGATAATTATATCGGCGAGCGTTTGGTGCGTTACGGCTGGGGGGCCTCCTTCGGCAAGAACGCCTATCCCGGCCTGTTCCGCAAGGGCGCCAAGATTTGGGGCCGCGAGCGCGTGCACCCGTCGTTGAAATTCGACGGGCCGGAAGGAGCGCCCCTGACCGCGCGCTTGATCCATCACGTCGACCGCAATCTCTCCGAAACGATCCGCCGCTTGGATCGCTACACCTCGGCGCGCGCAGCCGATCTGCGCGCCAAGGGCGATCCCGACCCGACGTCGCGCTATGTACGGCGCTTCTTCTCGCGGTTCTGGAAATGCTTCGTCGCGCGCAAGGGCTATCGCGAGGGCGGTTACGGCCTCGTTATCGCCGCATTGGCGGGTCTCTATCCGCTCGTGTCGCATCTGAAAGCCAAGTACGAGAAGGAATAGGAACGTGGCCCGTATCGTCCTCGCCGACGACGGGGTCGCGTTCGACGGCCGCTCCGCAGGCGCACTTGGCGGCGCGGAGACGGCGTTTTTGCGGCTCGCCGAAGCGCTGGCCGCTAAGGGCCATCATGTTTCCGCCTTCACCGCGACGACGCAGAAAATCTCCGCCGGTGGCGTCGATTGGGCGCCGGTGTCGGGCACGCTGCCCGATGATGCCGATCTCTACATCGCCAATCGCGGCGATCGCGTTCTCGATCTCGTTCCGAACGCGCGGCGCATCGCCTTCTGGCTGCATAACGACGCGGCGTATTTGAAGAAGTTCCGCTATCTGCGCCGGTTATGGCGGCGCCAACCCACGCTCGTCTTCGTCAGCGACTCCCATCGCCGTTTGGCGCCGTCTTGGCTGCCGGGCGGCGAGCGCGTCGTCATCCCGCTCGGCTTGGAAGACTCCTATCGCCACGCGGCCGAACGCATTCCGCCGCCGCCGATGGCGCTTTACGCCGCCAATCCGTTGCGCGGGCTTTCGGAGCTGGCGGCGCTCTGGCCGAAAATCGGCGTTGCGGGCGCCAAGATGATCGCGCATTCGGGCGCCGATCTTTACGCCGCCAAGCCACGCACGCGCGCGGCGATGCAGGCGGCACTCGCCAGCGTCGATGGGGTGCCGGGCATGGAGCTTCGGCCCTTCGTCCGACGCGACGCGTTGCTCGACGCGCTGCGCGAGGCCCGCGTATTTCTCTATCCCGGCGATCCGACCGAAACGTTTTGCCTGTCGGTCGCGGAAGCGCAAGCTTTGGGCGTGCCGTGCGTCGTCTATGCGCGCGGCGCGTTGCCCGAACGCGTGATCGACGGAAAAACCGGCTTCGTCGTGAAATCCGAAGCGGCGTTCGCCGATGCCGCCCGGCGCTTGCTGACCGACGACGTGTTGTGGCGCGCCCAGCATCGCGCTTGCCTGGCAACGCAAGCCAAGCGCGGCTGGTCGGACATGGCTGCCGATTTCGAAAGGCTCCTACCATGACGCGGCTGGTGTCCTTGATGGCGGGGGCGAAGTTTGGCGGCGCGGAAGCGTTCTTCGAGCGCTTGATCGTCGCGTTGCATGGCGGCGGCGTCGAGCAGCGTATCGCCATCCGCGCCGACGCGGATCGCGAAACGCGCTTGCGTTCGAAGGGCCTCGATCCCATCGCGCTGTCCTTCGGTGGCGTGTTCGATCTCGCGACATCGTGGCGCTTGAAGAATCTGTTCGACGCGTTCGAGGCGGAAGTGGCGATGGCCTTCATGAGTCGCGCTGCCGCCAAACTGCCGCCCAAGGCGTTGACGAAGTCGCGTCCCGCTTATGTGGGGCGCCTCGGCGGCTACTACGATCTCAAATACTATCGGCGCTGCGATCATTTGATTGGTAATACGCGCGACATTTGCGATTGGATCGTCAAGCGAGGCTGGCCAGCCGCGCGTGTCGATTACTTGCCGAATTTCGTCGATGCCGCACCCGTTGCGCCCGTATCGCGCGAGGGCGCCAACAAAGTGATTCTGGCGCTCGGGCGTCTGCATCCGAACAAAGCGTTCGATGTGGCGATCGCGGCGATGGAAAACGTGCCGGGCGCGCAGCTGTGGATCGCCGGGGCGGGGCCGCTCGACGGCGAACTCAAAGCGCAAGCCGCCAAGCTCGGCGATCGCGTGCGGTTCTTGGGCTGGCGCGCGGACTCCGCCGCGTTGATCGCGGCGTGCGACGTGCTTGTCTGCCCGTCGCGCCACGAGCCGCTCGGCAACGTGGTGATCGAAGCTTGGGCGCGCGGCAAACCGGTCGTCGCGGCCGCGAGCCAGGGCCCGCGCGCCTTGATCCGCGACGGCAAGGATGGCTTGCTAGTGCCTGTGGACGATTCCAGGTCGCTTGCGGCTTCGCTCAATCGCGCGCTCGCCGAGACCGAATTCGCGGCCGACATCGCGGCGGCGGGCCAAGCGCGACATGCGGCCGAATTCGGCGAGGCGCATGTGATCGGCGCCTATAAGGAATTCATCGCCCGCGCCGCGAAGGAGTATCGCTGAATGTGCGGCATCGCCGGGATGATGAGCAAGGACGGCACGCTTCCGCCGCGAGCGGCGATCGACGCGATGCTCGTCGCGATGGCGCATCGCGGGCCCGACGGTACGGGGACGCATTACTCGGACGATACGGCGCTCGCGCACGGGCGCCTGTCGATCATCGATCTCGCGACCGGCGATCAACCCCTGTTCGCGTCCGACGGCACGGCGCTGATCGGCAACGGCGAGATCTACAACTACGTGGAACTGCGCCAGAATCAGCCGGACTTTCCCTATCGGACGAAGTCGGATTGCGAAAGTCCGCTGGCGCTTTATCTGCGCGACGGTGCCGATTTCGCCAACGTCTTGCGCGGTATGTACGCGATCGCGATCCACGATCCCGGCGCCAAGCGCTTGGTGCTGGCGCGCGATCCGTTCGGCATCAAGCCCCTGTACTACGCCGAGGACGCGCGCGGGTTCGCCTTCGCGTCCGAGCCGCAATGCCTGCGCGCCGCCGGGTTCGGCGGCGCGCCGCCCGGGGCGAACGCGCGACTCGAGCTTCTCCAGCTTCAATTCACGACTGGTCGGGACACGATCTTTCCCGGCATCCATCGTCTCGTTCCGGGCGAAACGCTGATCGTCCATGCGGGCAGGATCGTCGAACGTCGCCGCCGCGAGGCCCTGCCCGCCGGGGGGCCCCTCGCTCGAAGCGAGCGCGACGCGGCATACGAATTCGACCGCGTGTTCGAGGAGAGCGTGCGGCTCCATCAACGCTCCGACGTACCTTACGGCATGTTCCTGTCGGGCGGGATCGACTCGTCGGCCGTGCTGGCGATGATGGCGCGCTTGAACGAACGTCCGGTGACGGCCTTCACCGCGTACTTTCCCGAAACCGGGGCGGCCGACGAGCGCGAGGCTGCGCGCCGCGTGGCCAAGGCCGCACGCGCCGAGCTGATCGAAACGCCGGTGACGCGCGCGGATTTCCTCGCCGATCTGCCTGCGATCGCCGCCGCGATGGACGATCCCGCCGCCGATTATGCGATCGTCCCGACCTGGGCGTTGGCGCGCATGGCGCGCAAGTATGGTTTCAAGGTCGTGCTGTCGGGCGAAGGCGGCGACGAGTTGTTCGGCGGCTATGGGCGCTATCGCAGCGCGATGCGGCCCTGGTGGATCGGCGGGCGCGCGATGCGCCGCAAAGGCAGTTTCGACGGGCTCGACGCGCTGGCGATCCCGGTGACGGCGTGGCGGTCGGGCATCGTGGCGGCGGAATCGCTGGCTTCGGGCAACGGGCGCACGCGCTTGCAGGTGGCGCAGGCGGTCGATGTTGGCGACTGGTTGCCCAACGATCTGTTGGGCAAGCTGGACCGCTGCTTGATGGCGCATGGCGTGGAGGGACGCACGCCATTCCTCGATCCCGTCGTCGCCGACTTCGCGTTCCGCTTGCCGGATGCATTGAAGGTCCGCAAGCGCTGGGGCAAATTCCTGCTGCGAAAATGGCTGTCGACGGCGCTGCCCGAAGCGAATTCATTCGCGCCCAAACAGGGCTTCACCGTGCCGGTGCAGAGCTGGATTGCGGCGGACGCAAACCGGCTCGGTCCGCTGGTCGCGGCCAACCCCGGCATTGCCGAGATAGCCAAGCCCGGCGCCGTTTTACGCTTGTTTTCGGCGGCGTCCGAGAAGCGCGCGGGCTTCGCCTGCTGGACTTTGTTGTTCTATGCACTGTGGCATCGGCGGCATGTGCGATGCATGGCCCCGGCGGGCGACGTGTTCCACGCGCTCGACACGGCGCGCTAGCCGTGGTCTAAGCCCCACCGCGTTGAACGAAGGAAACGTAGCGTATGTTGGACTTGGATGGCGGCGTGTCGGCCGTCGTGTTGCTGTTGGCGGTGATCGCGGTTTCGGGTGCTGTCGCGGGGTTTCTGGCGGGGCTTCTGGGTGTCGGCGGCGGGATCGTCGTGGTGCCCGCGCTGTATTGGGTGCTGACGCATGCGGGCATCGACGCGTCGATCCGCATGCAGGTCGCCGTGGCGACGTCGCTCGCGACTATCATTCCCACCTCGATCATTTCGGCGCGTGCGCACCGCAAGCGCGGCTCGCTGGACGAGGCTCTGCTCAAGCGCTGGTTCTTGCCGGGAATGCTGGGCGCGATATTGGGCTCGGTCTTCGCGTCGTCGGTCGACGGGCGTCTGCTCGCCGGAATTTTCGGCGGCGTGGGCTTGATCGTCGCGATCCAAATGATCGCTTTTCCGGGCGGCGTCGCCGTGCGCAAGGAACTGCCCGGGCCGATTGGCCAGCGCGCGATGGCGCTGCTGATCGGCGGATTGTCGTCGATCATGGGGATCGGCGGCGGCACGCTGGCGGTGCCCGCGCTATCGCTCTTCTCCTTCCCGATCCGCATGGCGGTTGGGACCGCGGCGGGCCTGGGCCTGTTCATCGCCGTTCCGGCAACAATCGGCTTCGTCGCCGGCGGCTGGTATGTCGACGATTTGCCGCCGTTGTCGATCGGCTATGTAAGCCTGCCGGCGGCTTTGGCGATTCTGGCCGCCCAGCTGCCTTGCGTGGGCTACGGCGCCAAGGTCGCCCATGCGATTTCGCAGCCCGCGTTGCGCCGCGCGTTCGGCGTGGTGCTGGCGATCGTGGGCTTGCGGATGCTGTCGACGCTCTTCTAATGTCGGTCGTCCAAAAGGGAGTGAACGTGACTGACCGTATCGTCATCGCCCGGCCCGACGATTGGCACGTGCATCTGCGCGACGGCGCGATGCTCGATGCCGTGGCCCCCTATACCGCGCGTCAATTCGCCCGCGCGATCGTGATGCCCAATCTGGTGCCGCCGGTCACAACCGTGGCCGCCGCCGCCGCCTATCGCGACCGTATCCGCAAGGCGGCGGGCCCGGGCTTCGAGCCGTTGATGACTGTGTATCTCACCGACGGGATCGATCCGGACGAGTTGGAACGCGGCTACGCCGAAGGCGTATGGGTCGCGGCGAAGCTTTACCCCGCGCATGCGACGACCAATTCCGCGCATGGCGTGACCGATATCGCCAAGATCAAAGCGGGCCTCGAGCGTATGCAGAAGATCGGCATGAAGCTGCTGATCCACGGCGAGGTCACGGACAAGACCGTCGATATCTTCGACCGCGAGAAAACTTTCATCGACCGGGTTATGACGCCGCTGCGTCGAGACTTACCCGGTCTGAAAATCGTGTTCGAACACATCACGACCAAGGAGGCGGCGGAGTTCGTATCGGCGCAAGGTGCCAACACGGCGGCGACGATCACGCCGCATCATCTCATCATCGATCGCAACGCGATCTTCGAGGGCGGCGTACGGCCGCATCTTTATTGCCTGCCGATCGCCAAACGCGCGATCCATCGCGACGCGCTGCGCAAAGCCGCGACGTCGGGCGACGCGCGCTTCTTCCTGGGGACCGATACGGCGCCGCATACGGTCGAGGCGAAGGAAGCGGCATGCGGCTGTGCGGGAATCTTCAACGCGCCCGCGGCGCTCGAAGCCTATGTGCAGGTCTTCGACGAGGAGAAGGCGCTCGACAAGTTCGAAGCCTTCGCCAGCCTCAACGGTCCGGCTTTCTACGGGTTGCCGGTCAACAAGGAAAAGATCGCGCTAAGCCGTGCCGCCAACGTGATTCCCGATCGCGTCGCGGCGGCCGGCACCGGCGTCGTCGCCTTCCTCGGCGGCAAGACGCTTCCCTGGCGCTTCGACGGCGCGGTTTAGGCGCGCGGCCGGATCAACGCCCAAGCGAAAACGGCGAGCGCTGCCGTCCCCAACGCCGTTCTGACGGCATGGAGCTGCCCCCAGCGTTCGACCAATTCATGCGTGGCGGCGCCCGCCGTATCGGGCGTCATCGCCATCAGCGTCGCGTTGACCGGGGCGATCGCCGTCATCGTCCATGGCCAATTGGCGAGCATGAGGGCGGCGCCCAGCAGAAGCCGCCGGTCGCCGGTCCGCCACCATGCGATAGCGCCGAGCAAGGCGACGGCGGCGGCCGTGCCGCCTTGGATCGCGAAGCCAGCGGTAAAACTGATCTTCCATTGCGTCAGCAAAGCCGCATCCGCAAGAGCGAGTCGCGCGGGTTGTTCGGCGATGCCGATATAGGCGGCGATTCCGACGAACGAGGCGGCAAGCGCGAAGGCGGCGAGGGCGGAGGATCGGGCGGCGGTCACGGCTTCACTCCTTTTCCAGCTTCAGGCGCAATGCGCGGATCGTTCCCAATGCCGCGCGCAAGTCGTCGGTTTCGACGCCCGCAACCAGTCGCGCAGCCCAGGGACGTTGAAGTTCCGACGCACGGGCGAAGAGCTTCCGGCCCATGGCCGTCATCGCCACCAGTTTCGCGCGCGCGTGATGGGGGTTCGGCGCGAAATCGACGAGCCCACTTGCCGCCAGCTCGTCTACCGTACGGCGTACGGCTTGGCGCGAAAGCCCCATGTTACGCGCGATATGCGCGATCGGTAGCGGCGCGGGCGCCAGATCGATGGCACCCAGAACCTGCCAGCGGGCAGAAGTAAGGCCGAGCGGCCCCACCAGCGCGTCGCCCGCCGCCAGCAAGGCACCGTTGAAGCGGAAGGTTTCGAGGATCAATTCCGTCGCAAGTTCGGGTTTCATGTATATACACTGTCATATTGACAATATGTTGTCAATATGACATGTATTTAAAACTTAATGGCGCGCGCCATGCCGGTTATTCCACGCGGAAGCTGCGCTGGCGGACCATCTTGCCGAATTCCTCGGCGATTACGCCCGCCATCGCGGCATAGGCGGTCTGTTCTTCGGCCGGCGTGCCGTTCAGCGTGGCGCTCGCCTGCCACAAGCGGCTGCCGCTCGCGTCTTCGACGATCGCGGTCAGCATGTAGCGCACGGTCGGCGTGCCGCCGTCCGCCCGGCGCGGTCCTTGGGTCAGGCTGTCTTGCGTCGTCGAATAGAGGTTGAGCCGCACGCGCGCTTCGTCGCGGCTGCCCTCGATCACGCCCAGCGTGCCGGCCGCCGGGCCGGGGCGGCCGCTTTGCGTGACCTCGGTCGCGAAGCTCAGCGACAAAGGGGCGTTGCGCGCGTCGATCTTGCGCCCGTTGCGCTCCAGCGCGCGCTCGAACGCCTGCGCCAAGCGGCGGTTCTCGCGCGAATCGTCGAGCGGCGTGATCTTGATCGCGGCCGAGGCCGGCACCTCGCGATAGACGAAGGCGGTCAGACGACCGGGCGCCAACGGGTCGAAGGCTTGCGGCGTCTGACCGTGGGCGAGCCATGGCGATAGCGTCAACAAGGCAGCAGCAACGAGCGCGCGCATCGTGAATTCTCCAGAAAAATCAGGCCCGCGTCCCGGCGGCGTCGCCGTTGCGCGCGAGCTTGGCGCGCCCGGGGGCGGGCGCGCAGTAAAGACCGTAGAGCGTGGCGAGCACGGCCTCGACCTCGCCGCCCGACAGGCGGTAGCGGATCGATTGGGCCGTGCGCCGCGTCTCGACAAGCCGGTCGCGGCGCAAGCGCGCGAGGTGCTGCGACAGCGCCGATTGCGACAGGCCGACAAGCGCTTCGATTTCGCCGACGTTCTTCTCGCCCGACGCCAAATGGCACAGAATCATCAGGCGGCGTTCGTTCGCCATGGCTTTGAGCAGCGCCGAGGCGCGGCGCGCGCTCGCTTGCAGCTTGGCAGTCTGGAAGTCGGCGGTCTTCATCGCGCCCCCTTATAGCGCGCGAGGCGGGCGGGCGCGAGTTCGGCCGGATCGACGCCGTTTTCGGCCAGTTCGGGCGGAAAATCGCGACCCAAAACCAGCGCCGCGCAGAGCCGGCCCAAAGCCGGACTGGTCATGACGCCGTAACCGCCGGGGGCGGCGAGCCAGACGAAGTCTTCCGCCGCTTCGTCGCGGCCGACGACCGGCTTCTTGTCCGCGACGAAACACCGCAAACCCGCCCACTTGCGCCGGATGCGGCGGATCTCCAGCGTCGTCGCTTCCTCGATCCGCGCCGCGCATTCGGCGATGTCGATCTCTTCGGGCTGCGCGTCGCACGGCGGCGATGGGGTTTCGTCAGCGGGCGAGGCGAAGATCAGCCCGGCATCGGGTTTGAAATAGAATTTCTCGGCGATCTCGCACACGAAGGGCCAAGCAGCGGCGGCCTGCGCGGTCTCAAACACGAAAGCCGTGCGCCGCTTGGGCACGATACGGATGGGGGCGAGCCCGGCCAGTGCCGCGACCTCGTCGGCCCAAGCGCCTGCGGCGTTGACGAAAACGCCGGCCGCGAACGCCCCGGCCGCGGTGTCGATCCGCCAGCCGCCGCTTTCGCGGAACAGGCCGCGCACGCTTGCGTCGCACAGAAGCGCGCCACCCGCCGCCTTGAAGCCGCGCAGATAGCCTTGATGGATCGCGGCGACATCCATGTCCTCGGCGTCGGCGTTGTAGAGCACCCGCTTTGTCCACTCCGGGCGCAGCGCCGGACAATGCTCCAAGGCCTTCGCGACCGGAATTTCGGCCACCGTCCCGGGCAGCGCTTCCGCCAGGGCTTGTTCGAAAGCGGCCGCGCCGTCCGGCCCGGCGACGAACATCGTGCCGCGCGGGGTGAGCAACGGATGTTCCGCGAAACCCTGCGGCGGGGCGCGCAAGAACGTACCCGACGCGAGCGTCAGTCGGCGGATGATCTCGGGGCCGTAGGCGGTTTCGTAAAGGGCGGCGGAGCGGCCCGTGGTGTGATAGCCGGGCCGCGCCTCCATCTCCAGCAGCAACGTCGCGACGCCAGCTTGCGCGAGGCGCCAAGCGGCCGAAGCGCCGAGGATTCCCGCCCCGGCGATCGCGACGTCGTAGCGCGTCACTCGGCCGCTTGAGGCTGGCGACTCTCGTGCGTGCGCTCCTGCTGGGCGAGCAGCGCCGCAACGGCGCCGATCGGCTTGGTGAAGCGCGCCAGCAGCAGATAGAGCGCTGGGATCACGAAGCTCGTCAGAACCGTCGAGAACGCCACGCCGCCGATGATTACCCAGCCGATCGCTTCGCGCGATTCGGCGCCAGCGCCGCGCGCGTCGGCGAGCGGGACTGCGCCGAACACGGTGGCGATCGAGGTCATCAGAATGGGGCGCAGCCGCGCGACCGAAGCTTCCAGAACCGCCGAGCGGATATCGTGTCCTTCGTCGCGCAGCTGGTTGGCGAACTCCACGATCAAGATGCCGTTCTTCGCCATCAGCCCGATCAGCAAGATCATGCCGATCTGGCTGTAGACGTTGAGCGAGATGCCCGTGAAATAAAGGGCTCCGAGGCCGCCGGTAAGCGCCAGCGGCACCGCCAGCATGATGATCAGCGGGTGGATCCAGCTTTCGAACTGCGCCGCCAGCACCAGGAACACGATCAGCAGCGCCATGCCGAAGGTGAAGTAGAGCGACGACGCCGATTCCTTGAACTCGCGGCTCTGGCCCTGATACGAGATGCGCGCTTCGGGCGGCAGCTCCTCGGCGGCGATCTTCTCGAGCTCGCTCAGCGCCTCGCCCAGCGTGAAACCGGGCGCGAGCGACGAGGTGATCGTGATCGAGCGCAGACGGTCGACGCGGTTCAGTTCCGCGGGGCCGGCGGCCTCCGCCATCGTCACCAGCGAGGACAGCGGGATAAGCGTCTGCGTCGTCGCAGAGCGCACGAACAGCCCGGCGAGGTCGGCGGGCGTCGCGCGGTCCTCCGACCGCGCCTGGAGGATCACGTTGTATTCCTCGCCGCGGTCGACATAGGTCGACACGTTGCGCGAACCGAACATCGTCTCGAGCGTGCGGCCGATCGTTTCGATCGACACGCCGAGATCGGCTGCGCGGGCGCGATCGATGCGCACGCGCAATTCCGGCTTCGTGTCGCGGAAGTTGGAATCCAAGTTCAGGAAACGGGAATCGCGGCTCGCGCGCAGGATCACGCGGTCGCGCCAGTCGCGCAGCGTCTCGTAGCTCGATCCGCCGATGACGAACTGGATCGGCGGCTGGAAGCCGCGCTGGCCCAGCGACGGCGGATTTACCGGCGCCGCGCGTACGCCGGGAATGCCGGTGATACGCGGGAAGATTTCGCGCACGACGTCCTGTTGCTTGATCTCGCGGCCCGGCGGCTTGGGCGCGCCTTTCTCCGAGTCCTTGTAGCGCTCGCCCCAGGGCTTCAAGCGCAGGAACACCAGCCCCGAATTGACCGGGGCGGGGCGCTGGAAGCCGGGCGCGATGTTGCCCATCATCGTCGCGGCCGCGCCGGAGTCGATATAGGGCTGCAGCACGCGTTCGACTTGGGTGACGGCGTCGCGCGTATAGTTGAACGAGGCGCCCTCGGGCGCTGTGATCGGGATGATGATCGTGCCGCGATCCTCGACCGGCGCGAATTCCTTTGGCAGGGCGGCCCAGAAACCATAGGCGGCGACCGAGACGGCCACGCCCATCGCCAGCACGACGATCGGCGCGGCCAAAGCGCGCTCGAGCATCCAGCGATAGCCGGCATTCATCCCCAGGAAGACCTTCTCGGTCATCAGGTAGAGCTTGCCCTCGCCCGAATGGGTGGTCAGCAGCTTCGAGCACATCATCGGCGTGAGAGACAGCGCGACGAGGCCCGAGAACAGCACGGCAGCGGCGAGCGCGATGCCGAACTCGGTGAACAGCCGCCCGGTATTGCCTTCCATGAACGAGATCGGCACGAACACCGCGATAAGCGTCGCGGTGGTCGCGATGACGGCGAAGGCGATCTGGTTGGAGCCGCGGATCGAGGCGAGCAGCACCGGCTCGCCCTCCTCGATGCGGCGATGGATGTTCTCCAGCACGACGATCGCGTCGTCGACGACGATGCCGATCGCGAGCACGAGCGCCAGTAGCGTGAGCACGTTGAGCGAAAAGCCGAGCGCTGCGAGCACGGTGAAAGATCCGATGATCGACACCGGGATGGCGATCGTCGGAATCAGCGTCGCGCGCCAGGAGCGGAGGAAGACGAAGATGACGCCGACGACGAGGCCCACGCCGATCATCAGCGCGTGATACACCTCGTAAATCGACTGCGAGATGAAGACGGATTCGTCGTAACCTATGGTCCGCTCGATGCCTTCCGGGAAATTCTCCGCGATGCGGGTCATTTCCGCTTTCGCCCCGTCGGCGACCGTCAACGTGTTGCCGGTCGATTGACGCACGACGCCGATGCCGATCGCGGTCTTGCCATTGGCGCGAATGCCCGAGCGCTCGTCCTCGGGCCCGACCTCGACGCGCGCGACCTCGCCAAGACGAATCTGGTAGCCCTGGCGCGAGGTGAGCACGATGTTGCGGAACTGATCGGGGTTCGACAGACGCGAATCCGTCTTGACCGTCAATTCGCGCTGGGTGGATTCGATGCGGCCGGACGGCAGCTCGATGTTCTGGCGGCGGATCGCGGTCTCGACATCGTCGACGGTCAGCTGGCGCGCGGCCAGCGCTTGGCGGTCGATCCACACGCGCATCGAATAGCGCCGCTCGCCGGAGATCGACACCTGCGCCACGCCGGGCACGATCGACAGGCGATCCACGATGTTGCGCTTGGCGTAATCGGTGAGTTCGAGCTGCGAATAGCGGTCCGAGGCGAGCGTGAACCAAACGATCGCGCGCTGGTCGCCGTCGACCTTGGCGATGATCGGATCGTCGACGCCGTCGGGCAGGCGCGAGCGGATGCGCGCCACGCGATCGCGGACGTCGGCGGAGGCCGCGTCGATGTCGCGTCCCAAGCGGAATTCGATCGACACCTGCGAGCGTTCCTCGCGGCTGTTCGACGTGATCGTCTTCACGCCTTCGATACCCGCGACCGCCGATTCCACGAGCTCCGTCACGCGGCTTTCGACGACTTGGTTGGACGCGCCCTTGTAGATCGTGGTGACCGACACGATCGGCGGGTCGATCGCGGGGTACTCGCGCACGGGCAGCCGGGAATAGGCCGCGAAACCGAGCACGAGGATGAGCAGCGAAATGACGGTCGCGAAGACCGGACGCTTGATCGAGACTTCGGAGAGGATCATAGGGGGCGAGCCTCAGGACGTGGGGGCTGACTCGGCGCGGAAAGGCTGCGCGCGAACGGGGATATTGTGGCGGATGCGCTGCTGGCCGCGCACGACGATCTGGTCGGCCAGCTTCACGCCCTCGCGGATTTCGACTTCGCTCTGCATGCGCAGGCCAAGCTGCACCTCGCGGCGCAGCGCGCGGCCATCCGCAACGACATAAATGAATTGCCGCGTGCCTTCCGCGACCAGCGCGTCCTCCGGCACGACGACGGCGTTGTCGCGCGTGGCGACGGCCAGCGCGACGTTCAGGAACATCCCCGGCTTGAGCGCGCCGTCGGCGTTGTCGAAGGTCGCATTGAGGCGCACAGCGCGGGTCAGGGGATCGACGCGGGTATCGACCGCCGTCACTTGGCCCTGGAATTCGCGGCCCGGATAGGCCGGCGTAACCGTCGTCACCGTCAGGCCCTGGCGCAGGACGGAGAGATATTGCTCGGGGATCGAGAAATCGAGCTTGATCTTGCTGACGTCGTCGAGAGTCGTGACGACAGTGCCCGGTTGCAGCAGCGCGCCGACGCTGACTTGGCGCAAGCCCACGCGGCCGTCGAACGGCGCCGTGATGCGAAAATCGTCGAGGCGCGCGTCGGCTGCGCGCAGCCGGCTTTCGTTCTGACGGATGCGGCCTTCGGCGGCGCGCAGCTGGCTCTCCAGCTGGTCGACGCGCGCTTCGGGTGCGTTGCCGGTGGCGCGCAGCTGGCGCGTACGGTCGAGCTGCTGGCGGATTTCGTCGGCGGCCGCGCGCGACTGGGCGATCTCGGCGCGCACCGATTCGAGGTCGGCGGCGCGTTCGCGGCTCTCCAGCTCCACCAGCGCGTCGCCCTTGCGGACCGTTTGGCCCTCCTGGAAAAGAATCCGGAACACCGTGCCCGACTGGCGCGAGGTCAGCGTGACCGATTCGTTGGCGCGCGCTGTGCCCACGGCCTCGGCCTTCTCGATCACCGTCATCGCTTTGGGCGTCGTGAATTCGACGAGCGGGGCGGGGGCGGCTTGCCGCTGCGTGGCCGCACCGCCGCCAGCATACGACTTATACGCGTACCAGCCGCCCGCACCGGTAGCGCCGAGAACCGCGATGACGACAATTTGACTTACGACACGCATACCCCAGCAACTCCACCCTGTTTCGGACCCCGGCGCGCCCGATCGCCGGAACGCTTACCACGATCATATGACCGGTCGATTTTTGGCCAAATCGCGCGGCGTCGATCCATCAGCAAAAATCCGGCCATGCGCCGTGAATTCCGGAATTGCGGGAACGCTATCCACGCCGCCAAGTTCGTGAATTTCAATCTAGACCGGGGGGTGGCGCCAGGAAAGTGCTCGGCTGTTACACCGCGTCACCGACCGGAATCGTATCCGGTTGCCCCAATTCAGGCCAGTATATGCCTGTCCGGCGGCCGGAATCGCGGCCGTGAAGCCACCGCGCAATGCCGCTTGCCGGAACGCGGCGAGGTCATGGCGCCGACACGCCGCCGCTGCGGCCACGGCCCGCGCCGACGCGCATTCCCGGCCGGATCCGTCAGGGCGGCGGCGGCGTTCCACCCGATGCATCTCGAACTTGCCCGCGATCGTCGTTCCGCATGCGACGAGCGTGCGGCCGGGCATCGCGGCTAGCCGCGCAGTACGCCCAGCACGAACACGAATCCGAGAATAAAGATCGCTGCCGCGACGCGAATATGCACCGATGCCGACGGCGGCAAGGCACGGATTCGAAGGCGCTGGCGTGGCGGGGCTTTCATGACGGAGAAGAAGTTACATGTCGTACACGCCGTACGCGCTTCGGGCGATCGCCGCGCGACGCCATGTCGCAGGGCGGTACGCCCGCAACCAGGACCGCCGCGCCGAACCGCAATCCGGACTAATCGCGATTGGCGGCGGCGTATTGGCGCGGCACAATAGGCGCGGGGAGACGACGCGACATGACCACCCAGCTGATCACGCATCCGGCCTGTCTCGACCACGATCCGGGGCCTTACCATCCGGAAAACCCGCGCCGCTTGGAGGCGGTGCTCGCGGCGTTGTCCGAACCAGCTTTCGCGGGGCTGGAGCGCGTCTCGGCGCCGCGGGCCAGCGACGATCAGCTCTGTCTCGTCCATCCGCGCAGCTATGTCGACGGCGTGCTCGGCGCGATCCCGCCGCAAGGCCGCCATCAGCTCGACGGCGATACGATCGTCTCGCCGGGCTCGGGCGATGCGGCGTTGCGCGCGGCCGGGGCGGCCGTCGCGGGCGTGGACGCCGTCTGCGAAGGCAAGGCCCGCAACGCGTTTTGCGCCGTGCGCCCGCCGGGGCATCACGCCGAGGCTGATCAATCGATGGGATTTTGCCTGTTCAACAACGTCGCGGTGGCGGCGCTGCACGCGCGCGTCAAACACGGCCTGCGCCGCGTCGCGGTGATCGATTTCGACGTCCATCACGGCAACGGCACGCAGCATATGTTCGAGCGCGACGCAGATCTGCTCTACGCCTCGACCCATGAATGGCCGCTTTATCCCGGCACGGGCGCCGCGCAGGAACAAGGCGTGGCGCACAACATCGTCAACGCGCCGCTTGCCGGCGGCTCGGGCGGGGTCGAATTTCGCGCGGCCTACATGAACCGGATCCTGCCGGCGCTCGAGCGTTTCAAGCCGGAGCTCGTGATCATTTCCGCCGGCTTCGACGCGCACGAGAACGATCCGCTCGCGGGTCTGCGATTGCACGAAGACGACTATGCTTGGGTGACGCGCGCGCTGATGGAAATCGCGCGCGAACATGCGCATGGGCGGGTCGTGAGCTGTCTGGAAGGCGGCTACGATCTCGACGCGCTGGCCGCATCCAGTGCGGCTCATGTCGAAGCGTTGATGGCCCGCTAGAGCGAATTTCGAGCGATATCAAAATCTTAACCGATCCCGGTCATATTTGCTGCTAAACTGCGGCAACAAATCGGGTTCGGGGAATGGCGGACGGAAAAAAACACATCACGCTCGCCTTGCAGGGCGGCGGGGCGCATGGCGCCTTCACCTGGGGCGTGCTGGATCGCTTGCTCGACGACGAACGCCTCGTCGTCGAAGGTATTTCGGGCACGTCGGCGGGGGCGATGAACGGCGCGCTGGTCGTTTGGGGCATGTCGCAAGGCGGGCCCCAAGCCGCGCGCGCGTTGCTGGAGACGTTCTGGCATCGCATCGCCGAGAGCGGCCGCTTCTCGATTTTCCAGCCGACGCCGATGGACCGGTTGTTCGGCAATCCCGCCAATCTCGATCTCTCGCCCTTCTATCAGGGCTTCGATCTGATGACGCGCTTGTTGTCGCCCTATCAGTTCAATCCGCGCAACACCAATCCGCTGAAGGAAGCGCTGGAGGAGATGATCGACTTCGACAAAGTGCGCGAAGGCGAGGGCGTGAAGCTGTTCATCTCCACGACCAACGTGCGCACCGGCAAGATCCGCGTGTTCCGCAACCACGAGCTTTCGGCGGACGTGCTGCTCGCCTCGGCCTGCTTGCCGCATCTCTTCCAGGCGGTCGAGGTCGAGGGCGAGCATTACTGGGACGGCGGATTCATGGGCAATCCCGCGATGTTCCCGCTGATCTACAATTGCCGCGCGTCCGATATTCTGCTGATCGAGATCAACCCGATCCGCATCGAGCAATTGCCCGAATCCGCCCGCGCCATCGCCGATCGCATGAACGCGATCAGCTTCAACGCGACGATGATGCGCGAGATGCGCACCATCGCCTTCGTAACGCGCCTGCTGGAACGCCATCGCCTGACGGCGCGCTCGGGGCTCCGGCGCATGTTCTTCCACATGGTCCAGGCGGAGGAGGAGATGGCCGCGTTCGGCGTCTCGTCGAAATACAATCTCGATTTCGATTTCCTGCTGACCTTGCGCGACCTCGGCCGCCGGAAGGCCGACGAATGGCTCAAGGTCAATTTCGACCAGCTCGGCCGCGATTCCTCGGTCGATCTCGAAAAACTATTCTTCTGACGGTGCGGAAATGATCCAAGCCGAACGCACCGTCATTCCCCACGCCGTCAGCGAGCAAAGCCTGGCGACGCTGGAGCCGTCCGCGAGCGTGCTGGAAGCCGCGCGGATGATGGCCTATTTGCGCATCGGCGCGCTGCTGGTCGTCGAGGACGACAGGCTCGTCGGCATCTTCTCCGAACGCGACGCGCTGACCCGCGTCGTCGCCAAGGAACTCGATCCCGCGACGACCACGATCGCCGACGCGATGACGCCCGATCCCGTGACGATCGCGCCCGACGCGACCGTGCAACAAGCGCTCGACATCATGGCCGAGCGCGGCTTCCGCCATTTGCCCGTCGTCGAGGACGGCAAGATCGTCGCCATCGTATCGATCCGCGATCTCTATCGCTGCGTGAAGGACCAGATGGAAAGCGATCTGCTCCTGCTCGCCGAAACGCTTCTCCAAGGATGATCCCATGAACGCCGCCGCCGAATTCGACTACGACATGATCGTCATGGGCTCCGGCCCCGCGGGCCAGCGCGCCGCGATCCAGGCCGCCAAGCTCGGCAAGAAGGTCGCGGTGATCGAGCACAAGGCCGTCGTCGGCGGGGCATGCATCAACACCGGCACGATTCCGTCGAAGACGCTGCGCGAAGCGGTGATGCATCTTTCCGGCTATCGCGAGCGGAACATCTACGGCGCCTCCTATCAGGTGAAGCAGAACATCACGATCGACGATCTGCTGTTTCGCGCGCAATTCGTCATCCAGGCCGAACTGGACGTCGTACGCCATCAGCTCCAGCGCAACGGCGTGGAAATGATCGCCGCCGAAGCGAAATTCGCCGGGCCCGATACGGTGGCGCTGGTCGGTCTCGACGGGCGCGGGCGCCGGGAAGTGCGCGCGCGCCGCATCGTGATCGCCACGGGGACGACCGCCACGCGCTCGGGCCGCATCCCGTTCGACGCGCAGAACATCTTCATTTCAGACGATATCCTGGGTCTGAAACGCCTTCCGAAGTCGCTCTGCGTGATCGGGGCGGGCGTGATCGGCGCGGAATACGCGACGATCTTCGCCACGCTGGGCGTGCGCGTGACGGTGGTGGACAAGCGCGATCGTTTGCTCGATTTCGTCGATCACGAAATCACCGACGCGCTCGTCTATCAGATGCGCCAGAACCGCGTGACGTTCCGGCTCGGCGAGGAAGTCGAAGGCCTCGAATACACCGACGACGCCGAACACGGCGCGCGGGTTAAAGTCAAGCTCCAATCGGGCAAGCAGATCGTCACCGAAAAGGCGCTTTATTCGATCGGCCGCACGGGTGCCACGGGCAATCTCGACCTCGCCGCGGCGGGCCTCAACGCCGACGAGCGCGGGCGCGTCAAGGTCGACGCGCATTACCAGACCGAGGTGAAGGGCATCTACGCCGTCGGCGACGTGATCGGTTTCCCGGCTCTCGCCTCGACGTCGATGGAGCAAGGGCGCTTGGCCGCGTGCCATGCCTTCGGCGTGGACGCGACCTCGGTACCCGAACTCTTCCCCTACGGTATCTACACGATCCCCGAGATCAGCACCTGCGGCAAGAACGAGGAGGAACTGACCGAGGCGGGCGTGCCCTACGAGGTCGGCAAGGCGCGCTATCAGGAAATCGCGCGCGGCCAGATCATCGGCGACAAGACGGGCCTGCTGAAGCTCGTCTTCCACGCCGAAACGCGCCAGCTCCTCGGCGTGCATATCATCGGCGAGGGGGCGTCCGAACTCGTCCATATCGGCCAGGCCGTGATGGCCTTCGACGGCACGGTCGACTACTTCGTGCGCACGGTCTTCAACTACCCGACCCTGGCCGAATGCTACAAAACCGCCGCCTTCGACGGGATTAATCGGCTTGGCTGAGGTGTAGAACCAGCCCCGTTGCCCTTGCGTTCCGGGCCGCCTATAAACCGGGCATGACGCAAGGGACTCCGGCCGATATCGCCAAACTCTCCTTCGAGGACGCGTTTGCGGAGCTCGAAGGGATCGTGCGCGCGCTCGAACAGGGCAAGGGCAAGCTCGACGAATCCGTCGCCGCCTACGAGCGCGGTGCCGCGCTCAAAAAGCATTGCGAGAAGAAGCTCGCCGAGGCCGCCGCGCGGATCGAAAAGATCCAGATTGCCGGCGGCGAGGCGAAAGCCGCTCCCTTCGACGCGGACCGGTAAAGGCGGCGCGATGACCGATACGCTGGCCGTCGCGTTGACCGAGGCCGCCGCCAAGGTCGAGGCGGCGCTGGACGCGTTTTTGCCCAAGGGCGAAGGTCTCGAGGCCGACCTCCACGAGGCGATGCGCTACGCGTGCCTGGGCGGGGGCAAGCGCATGCGCCCCTTCCTGGTGCTGGAGACGGCCAAGCTGTTCGCGGTCGACGAAGCCTGCGCTTTGCGCGTTGCCTGCGCGATCGAATTCGTCCATTGCTATTCCCTCGTCCACGACGATCTGCCCGCGATGGACGACGACGATCTGCGTCGCGGCCGACCGACTCTGCATCGGGCGTTCGACGAGGCGACCGCAATCCTGGCAGGCGATGCGCTGCTCACCAAAGCGTTCGAAGTGCTCGCCCATCCGCTGACCCATGCCGATCCGCTGGTGCGGTCGGATCTCGTGCTGGCCTTGGCGCTGGCGTCGGGGGCCGACGGCATGGTCGGCGGCCAGCAGATCGACCTCGCCGCCGAGGGCCAAAGCCTCGATATCGGCCAGATCACGCGCCTCCAGCGCTTGAAGACCGGCGCGTTGATCGCCTTCGCGGCGCAATCGGGCGCCATTCTGGGCAAGGCGCCGGCCCATATCCGCCACACCCTCGTCGCATTTGCGCACGATCTTGGCCTCGCGTTCCAGATGGCGGACGATTTGATCGACGTGGAGGGTTCGGCGGTGCAAGCGGGCAAGGCGACGGGCAAGGACCAGGCGCGCGGCAAGGCGACTTTCGTGTCGATCCTCGGCCCCGAGCGCGCGCGCGCCCAGGCGGCGCTGTTGGCCGAACAAGCCGCAAAGCATCTCGACCATTTCGACGCCAAGGCCGGCAATCTGCGCGCGCTCGCGCGCTGGACCGTGGCGCGCAACGCATGAGCGGCCCGGGCCATAATTCGGGTGCGACGCCGCATCTCGACCGCGCTTGCGATCACGCGCAGTTGCGCAGGATGGATGCGGCCGAACTCAAGCTCGTCGCCGAGGAATTGCGCCGCGAGACGATCGCTGCCGTCGCGGGTACGGGCGGGCATTTGGGCGCCGGACTTGGTGTGGTCGAACTCACCGTCGCTTTGCATCACGTGTTCGACACGCCGCGCGATCGGCTGATCTGGGACGTGGGCCACCAAGCCTATCCGCACAAAATCCTGACCGGGCGGCGCGATCGCATCCGCACCCTGCGCCAGGGCGGCGGATTGTCGGGCTTCACCAAGCGCAGCGAAAGCGAGTTCGATCCGTTCGGCGCGGCGCATTCCTCGACGTCGATTTCGGCGGCGCTGGGCATGGCCGTCGCGCGCGATTTCAACGGCGACAAACGGCATTGCATCGCGGTGATCGGCGACGGCTCGATGTCCGCCGGCATGGCCTACGAAGCGATGAACAACGCGGGCGCCATGCGCGCGCGGCTGATCGTCATCCTCAACGACAACAACATGTCGATCGCCCCGCCGGTGGGGGCGATGAGTTCCTATCTCTCGCGCCTCATCTCCTCGCGCCCCTATGTGGGCTTGCGCAGCCTGGCGCGCGAGGTCGCGAGCCATCTGCCCAAGCCCTTGTTCCAGGCGGCCGAGCGCGCCGAGGAGTTCGCGCGCGGCATGGTCGCGGGCGGCGGCACGCTGTTCGAGGAGATGGGCTTCTATTACGTCGGTCCGATCGACGGCCACAATCTCGACCATCTATTGCCGATCCTGCGCAACGTGCGCGACAGCCGCGACGACCGGCCGGTGCTGATCCATGCGATCACGCAAAAGGGTAAAGGCCATCCGTTCGCCAAGGAAGCCGAGGATCGCTACCACGCGGTCAACAAATTCGATCTTCAGGTCGCGAATGACGGCGTACTCACGGCCGCGCCGAAGCCCGCCGGCGCCAAAGCGCCGACCTATACGCGCGTCTTCGCCGACGCGCTGATCGAAGCGGCCGACAAGGACCCGAAAATCGTCGCCGTGACGGCGGCGATGCCGTCGGGCACGGGCCTCGATCTTTTCGCCAAGAAGCATCCCAAGCGCTGCTTCGACGTGGGTATCGCCGAACAGCACGCGGTCACCTTCGCCGCCGGAATGGCGGCCGACGGGTTGAAGCCCTTCGTCGCGATCTACTCGACCTTCCTGCAGCGCGGCTACGACCAAGTCGTGCACGATGTGATGCTGCAAGGCTTGCCGGTGCGCTTCGCGCTCGACCGCGCGGGGCTCGTCGGCGCGGACGGCGCGACGCATGCCGGCGCCTACGATCTCGCCTATCTCGGCTGCTTGCCCGATTTCGTCGTCATGGCGCCGGGCGACGAAGCCGATCTTGCACGTATGGTCGCGACTTCCGCCGCCTACGACCGAGGTCCGATCGCCGTGCGTTTCCCACGCGGCGAAGGGATTGGCGTCGCCATGCCCGAACCGGGCGAGGTTTTGGAGATCGGCAAGGGCCGCGTGTTGCGCGAAGGCAATGCGGTGGCGATCCTCAATCTCGGCGGCCGCTTGGCCGAATGCCAGAAGGCGTGCGATGCGCTCGCACAGCAAGGCTTGTCGGCGACGCTCGCCGACATGCGCTTCTTGAAGCCGCTCGATCTCGATTTGGTGCTGCGCCTCGCAAGCGCGCACGAAGTCGTGCTGACGGTCGAGGAAGGCAGCCAAGGCGGGTTCGCCGCTGCCGTACTGCAAGCCTTGGCGAATGCGGGCGCGCTCGACGCGGGCCTGAAGATCCGCGCGTTGACTCTGCCCGACCGCTTGATCGACCATGATACGCCCGAGCGGCAATACGCCGAGGCGGGCCTCGACGCGCGCGCGATCGCCGATGCGGCGGTGACGGCGCTGGGCCGCGCCGAGAAACGCGCTTGAAGAAGCGCCTCGACCAGTTGCTGGTGGACCGCGGCCTGGCCGAAAGTCGGGCCAAGGCGCAGGCCGCGATAATGGCCGGTCTCGTATTCTCCAACGAGAGGCGCTTCGACAAGCCGGGCACGCCGGTAGCCGAAGATATCGCGCTCGAACTTCGTGGCCAGCCGCATCCCTGGGTCAGCCGCGGCGGCCTTAAGCTCGCCCACGCGATCGAGGCATTCGGCATCGACGTTGACGGAAAGATCGCGATCGACGTCGGCGCGTCGACCGGCGGGTTCACCGACGTGCTGCTGACCAAGTGTGCCGCGAAGGTCTACGCCGTCGATGTCGGCCACGGTCAGCTCGCGTGGAAGCTGCGCAACGATCCGCGTGTGATCGTGCTGGAGAAAACCAACGCGCGGTATCTGACCGTCGCCGCGATTCCCGAGGCGCTTGACATGGTCGTGTGCGACGCGAGCTTCATCGGCCTTGAAACCGTTTTGCCCGCCGCGTTGGCGTTGGCCAAGCCGGGTGCCGTCGTCGTCGCGCTGATCAAGCCGCAATTCGAAGTCGGCAAGGATCGCGTGGGAAAAGGCGGCGTGGTGCGCGAGCCCGAACTTCACACGGAAGTGCGCCAGCGCATCGCGCAATGGCTGCCGCGCATCGGCTGGACCGTGTTCGGCGAGGATGAGAGCCCGATCCAGGGCCCCGAAGGCAACCGCGAATTCCTGATCGCGGCGCGCAAGAACGCTTAGTAGAGCACCGCCGCCATCGCACCCATCATGCAGGTGGCGAGCGTGCCCGCGACCAGCGATTTGAAGCCGAGCTCGACGATCTCCGGCCGGCGCGCGGGACACATTGTCGCCATGCCGCCGATCATGATGCCGAGCGACCCGAAATTCGCGAAGCCGCACAGCGCGTAGAGCATGATGCGCCGCGTGCGTTCGGACAATCCCGCGCCGCCGTCGCCCGCCAGCGACAGATAGGCGACGAATTCGTTGAGCGCTGTTTTCTGGCCGAGCAACGCTCCCGCTTGCGGCGCTTCGGCCCACGGAATGCCCATCAGCCAGCAGATCGGCGCGAAGATCCAGCCCAGCATGCGTTCGATCTTCAACGGTGCGCCGAACACATCGGGCAGCAGGCCAAGGCTTGCATTGACCAAGGCGACGAGGGCGACCAGCACGATCAGCATCGCGCAGATGTTGAGCAGCAGTTCCAAGCCCGCCGCCGTGCCTTTGACGATCGCGTCCATCGTGCCGTTGGCGACGGGCTCCAGCGGGCCCAATTCGCCCTCGGTCGCGCGGGTATCGGTTTCCGGCACCATGATCCGTGCGACCAGGATGGTCACGGGCGCCGACAGCAGCGATGCGATCAGGATATGCGCGAAGGCGTCGGGCACGATACGCCCGATCAGCGTGGCGTAGAGCACCATCACCGTGCCCGCGATCGACGCCATGCCGCCGACCATCACGATGAAGAGTTCGGCGCGTGTCAGTTTGGCAAGATAGGGGCGGATGAACAGCGGGGCTTCGACCATGCCGACAAACACGTTGGCGGCGGTCGACAGGCCCACCGCACCGCCTACACCCATCGCGCGGCGCAAGGCCCAGGCGATACCCCGCACGATCGCCGGCATAACGCCCCAATGGAACAGCACGGTGGTGAGCGACGACACGACCAGCACGATCGGCAACGCCTGGATCGCCAAGACGAACGAAGCGCCCGGGAACTTCTCGTCGAACGGCAAGGGGCCGCCGCCGAGATAGCCGAAGACCAGCGTGGTCCCTGCGCGCGTCGCGTCCGCGACCGCCTGCACGGGCGTGTTCAGCAGGCCGATCGTCGCGGCGACGTAGGGGACTTTCAAGAACACGGCGGCACAGGCGAAGGAAACGGCAAGGCCCAGCAAGGCCGCGCGCAAGCTCGCATGGCGGCGATTCTCGGCCAGCGCCAAGGCGATGCCCAGAATCGCGAACATGCCGATAAACGCCTGCACCCGATCCATCGCGCTATTCCTTGGCGACGGTATCCGCCGGCGGCCAATGCCGCCGGATCGCTTCGAAGACGGCGCGCGGCTTGGCGTCCATGCCGGCGCCCAGAATCGTGAAGCCGGGCCGTATGCCCGGGCGGCGGACGATCAAGTCGCCCATCCAGCGGCTCCCGAGCTTGAGCGTCGAATAGGTCGCCGGATCGACAAAGACGTCGAGCCGTCCGCCGCCGAGGGCGCGGATTCCCGTGCCGAGCGCCAATTCCTCGATCTTGTCCCAGCCGAGCGGCGCGTCGGCGACGCCGGGTATCTCCAGCCCGTCTTTGCCGACGACAATCTTGGGCGCGTCGTCGCGGAATTGCTGCCCCATCAGCACGCCCCAGAACGCGGCGATGCCCAGGAACAGCAGCGACGCGCCAAGCGATTCGCCTTGCTGCCACGCTTGCCATGTTACGGCGACGGCGAGGCCGAAAACGCCCGAGGCGAAAATCAGATTGAGCCCCGCCATACGGCGCGAGCGCCGCACGATCAGCGTCTTCAGGTCGAGCGCCACGGGATCAACCGCATTGCGCGCGATGGCGCAGTTTGTGGTCGGCGAGCACGCACGCCATCATCGCCTCGCCGACCGGCACGGCGCGGATGCCTACGCAGGGATCGTGGCGGCCTTTGGTCACGATCTCGGTCTCGTTGCCGTCGATATCGACCGTCTTGCGCGGCGACAGGATCGAGGATGTGGGCTTGACCGCGAAACGCACCACGACGGGCTGGCCGGTCGAAATGCCGCCCAGAACGCCGCCCGCGTGATTCGAGAGGAACGTCGGGCCCGCATTGCCAGCCCGCATTTCGTCCGCGTTCTCTTCGCCCGACAACTCGGCGGCGGCGAAACCGTCGCCGATCTCCACGCCTTTCACCGCGTTTATACCCATCATCGCTGACGCAAGATCGGAATCGAGCTTGCCGTAAATCGGCGCCCCCCAGCCGGCGGGCACGCCTTCGGCGACGATCTCGATCACGGCGCCGACGGACGAGCCGGACTTGCGCGTCGCGTCGAGGAACGCCTCCCATTTCGCGGCCATGTCGCGATCGGGACACCAGAACGGATTCTCGGCGCAAGCCGACCAATCCCATTTCGTGCGGTCGATCTTGTGCGGGCCGATCTGCACGACCGCGCCGCGGATCGCGACGGCGTCGCCAAGCACGCGT
>VYME01000116.1_pt1 | contig 36118 bp, 38 predicted proteins | sample 5115281 | NCBI WGS metagenome assembly VYME01 (sample SAMN12291780, study PRJNA351875) | freshwater metagenome | isolation source: freshwater lake | place: USA: Michigan, Wintergreen Lake | collected 2013-08-08
CCTGGTCAGCAAGAGTGGCAAGCGGACGGCCTCCTGGGACGCGATCCATCGCCCCCGGTCGCGCGTGTACGCCCTCGGTACCCTCGCCAACCTCTTCCGGCTGCGGCACCGATTACGGCCGCAGGGCACGTCGTGTCGGCGCGCGCGCCGACATCGGCCGAAATGGGCCGATGTCGCCCCGTGAATGGGGCGCGACAAGCCGTGCACGCGGTCAGTCGGGCGCCTCTCGGCGCCCGCCGACGCGCCGTGTAGCCACACGCCCCGCAGTTCCTACCTGTTCAGAGTTTCCCTAACGGCCAATGCCGAATGAGTTCGGCCCACGTCGGAGCTTGGCCCTCACGTGGAATCATGTCTTCGTCCTGCACATTGAAACGACACACAACTCGAAGCGCAGTATCGACGACCGACATCTGATCGCCATCCGTGTACACGAGGAGACCACTTGGCGCCCAACACACCGACGGAAGATTTACGGTATCGATGAGCGCAGTCCGTTCGTAGGTCCTGCACGAGTAGACGCCGATGGAATCGTTCATGCAAACCGCAATACGTTCGCCGTCGAAGGCCAGGTCCAAAGAAAAGATGTCCTTATCGACAGATAGCGCTAGCGCAGAAGCATCGGAAGACTTCCAAGGCCAGGTTTGCTTGAGAAGCCGACTGCCTTCATACAGCGCATCGTCCAGCATCAGTTGATTTACGAGAAAGACGCAATCGTCAGAGTCTCCTGATCGCGCGATATCCGAGACGATGTCGGTTTCCGCCACGCAAACCCGCTCCGCGACTTTGCGTGGGCTTACCCGAACAACATAGCGATCGTCGCTCGCGTTGAAGATAAGAAACTCGCCGCAGGACGAATAGACGACGGGCGAGGTCCGCAACCCAGTGCGGACCTTCTCTATCAGACGTCCGCTGGGCACCTCGTGCCGCTGATATCGGTCGTGATCGAAGATCAGCAGTTGCTCACCGTTGGGCGAGAAGACAACGCCAAACTGGGGGCCATAACCAATAACGAGAGTGGCGGACAGCCGAAACTCGATCTGCGCGATCATTGTCCAGGACCGACAGTCCATCACGCTCACCTCGTAATCGCGGCCGTCATCTCGCTTGCGGCGAGAACGTACGGCTGGAACAGGGTTGAGGATCGCCACGCGATCTGTTTCCGCCGAGACCGCGAGTCGCGCGTTCCATCCAAGGGCGATGCTGCGCTTTGACATAGCACTAAGCCGGTTGAGTTGCTTCGTTGGTTGGAAAAGGGCGTGCCGTCGACTTGGCTCCCAACATTTTTTGCAATGTACCAGCTCAACGTAAGCTCACCCACCGCCGATCCTCACCCCCCGCCGGACCCGCGCTTCCCGTGAGGCGCACGAACACGTCAGCGGGTACGCCGCCATCCGTCAGTCGGCGCTTACGCGATCGGTGATCGCGCGCTAAACTCAACGGATAGTTGTCCCGCCCCGATTGAAATTCCTATCCCCGACATGTCACACCGACCTGTTGAAAGAGCTCGATTGGTGGAGCCGCACGTCGCTCACGACATCTTGGCGCGCGCTGCGAGAATCGAGGCTGAAGCGGAATCATCGTATCGTGTCTCGCATTTGCGCGAAGCCGCTGAAGAAGCCGGCATCAGTTCTTCGGCTTTTGGACAAGCGCTTCGTGATGGAGGCCAAGGTATTCGATCTGCGACGCCGCTTTGGGTGCGCGTATGCCTCAGCGGAGTACCGTCGCGCCGCGCCGCCATGGTCTTCTTTGGGGCATTCTTCGCAGCGATTCCTGCCATCCTCGCCGCCGCTATCGCTGGCGTCTTGCCGGCGGCTTCGGCGATGAGCATCGTGATCTTTCTTGCGTTTGCAGGTTGGAGCACCGGCGAAGCAGTGCGTTGGCAAGACCGGAGGGGTTGGCAACACCGCGACTGATCCGTCGAACTCGGTGCCCCACTGCCGAACGATCGTTGCAGCAGACGGGCGAGCGATGGAAACTCGCTGCGCTTGCGTCAGTTGCATCCGCCCGCTGCTGGACGTGGGCGTTAGGTGTACCTGAAGTACTTCCGTTTCAGATTCACGCGAACTGACGCTCCCCTGCCTTTGCTCTCACGGTCAGTACGAACTGCCCAGTCGTGCGAAGCGCGTCGTCGGGTCGCGATCCTTGATCGCTGCCATATTTCGGCTGCGGGCAGCCGAGATTGGTTTGTCAAGCGGCGAGAGTGTCTAAGGACAACTCGGTCTGAGTCTCCGACAATTCATTAGGTGGGTACTTCTCCGGAGTCAGAATTCGGGGAACCATGACTGCGGCTATTGCGCGTACAACCGGCACTGCCACTGAGTTTCCGAACTGCCGATAGGCCTGCGTGTCGGAGACCGGAATCTTCATGGGCTGCGCTCCTAGTGCATCGAAACCCATCAGTCGAGCGCACTCACGTGGAGTAAGCCGACGTGGGTTCTTGCCTCGACCTTGATCGATGAGAATCTCGCTGCCGTCCTTGTGATAGCGGGCAGACAGCGTTCGCGTCACATCATCCGGGCCAAAAACGGAACACCCAAAACCGTTGCCCTTCGCGCGGTGCTTCGCCGCGTAATCCTGAAGATACTGCCAGAGATGGTCGCTGAGCGTGTAGCGCGGACTTACCAACGTCTTGCCGTTTACGGCGATCGTATACGGGTCTTCCGGAACTTCGTCCACGCCGTGAAGAATGTCTCCCAGCACGGGCTGACGTGCTGGCTTTGTCAATTGCTGTAAATCCAAGTCGACTGGCTGACGGAAGCCCGCAAGATAGATCCGTTCACGCCGCTGTGGGATCCAAGGCGTGGCATCAATGAGCTGAGCGTGAACCTGATAGCCAAGCTCTCTCAATGATCCCATGATAACTTCGAAAGTTCTCCCGTGATCGTGGCTGCGCAGATTCTTTACGTTCTCAAGCAGGAATGCCTTTGGCTGATGCTCCTCAAGAATCTCAACGATGTTGAAAAACAGCGTACCTTGGGTTTTGTCGAGAAATCCGTGTGCGCGACCGAGGCTGTTTTTCTTCGATACGCCTGCGAGGCTGAAGGGCTGACATGGGAAGCCGGCGAGCAGCAGATCATGTGTCCCAATTTCACCGGGAGCGACCTTTGTGATGTCTCCAGCGATGTCTTCCGCGTCAGGATAATTCGCCTTGTACGTCTTCACCGCATGCGAATCCCACTCGGACGTAAAGACACAGCGTCCGTTCAGCTCCTCGAAGCCTCGGCGGATTCCACCGATGCCTGCAAAGAGATCGATGAACGTGAAATCTGGTTGCCGAGGTCGCTCATCGCGTTCCAGTTCGCGTCGTATTGTTTCCGCGATGTACAACGGGGGGCTACTTTCCCCGGTAATCCAGCGGCGAACTGTTCGTGCCTGGCGACCAACGCGGTTGGCAAGCTCCTCCTGCGTCCAGTAACGCAGGGCATGATCGATTGCGCGGATTGCCGGATTTTCTTCGGAGGGAGACATAGCGGACACAATGTCCGCATTTTCTCCCGCCGTCAAGAGGAGAAGACAACAAGTGTTCACAATCGACACGCTGAAATCGCGAATGATCGAGCTTGGAGTCCGGCGGCTGCTCGCGAAGCGACTCAGTCCGAATGACAACAGCAAGAACCAAGTCTATCTGGGCGGGGACCTCGGCGTGGCAAACGTCGTCCCTGCCGGGGCTCCAACGGCCAGAAGCACTGGCACGCATGCGCAGCCGATTTTCAACGCGCCCGTGATGTTCAGTTGGCTCGACGACGGTGGCAGGCGCTTTCCAGTACCGGCGGCTCAGATGATTCTCTATCCCCAATATCCCGAGGTGCGCTTTTCAGGATTCTTGAGGGGAGCAGAGTGGGCGCCATCCGCTGTGATGGCGTCGCGAGCGGAGGGGCGAATTCTCTTGCTGGGAATCACTGGCGATGGCTCCGTTGTTGGGTTTGCGGTGTCCGGCGACCACCCCGTCGCCCGATGGCTGCAGAACCAGGCAGACCTGGAGTCGTCAGGGGTATTTCTCAGCATTCCGCTTACTGAGGGAGCCTCCGATTCCCGTTCGAAGTTGATGCTTGCGCTATGCCGCGTTTCGGGCATGGGATGGATGGAACCGTGGCGTCTTCAAGTCGACGGTTCTCGCGCTCCCTGCAACGGCACAAACTGCGTCGGCGTAACCCTTGAGTCGGAACTTGGCATTTGCGCAAACGGTCGATCGGAGCCCGACTTCGAAGGGTGGGAGGTAAAGTCGCACACCGTACCCAACTTCGAACGCCCGTATTCGGGCGTGCTGACGCTACTTACGCCAGAACCCACCGGTGGGCGCTACGTGGTCGAGGGAGTCGAGTCGTTCGTGCGTCACTACGGATATGCGGATACGCATGGACGAGAAGACCGTCTGAACTTCGGCGGTATTCATCGCGTGGGTCAGCGGGCAGCGCGCACGGGTTTGCGACTCGAACTGACTGGATTCGATCTCGAAACGGGCAAGCTGATGGACTCGCGAGGTTCGCTCGCGCTTGTCGACGCGCACGACACTGTTGCGGCGTCATGGAGCTTCGAAGGCCTGCTGGCGCATTGGATACGTAAACACGCAAAGGCCGTATACGTACCAGCCGAGAAACAGTCCGACTCCGTGACGAGGTACCGGTACGGACAGCGTGTCACATTCGCAGAAGGCACAAACTACTTGAACCTGTTGGCCGCTCTCGCCTCTGGAGCGGTCTATCTGGACCCGGGCATCAAGGTTGAGAATGCGTCAACGACGCCGAAGGTGAAGCGCCGGAACCAATTTCGGGTGAAGTTCGCAGATCTGGGATACCTGTATCACTCAACGTACGAGCTTCCGACCTGCGAGTAGATCATGCAGCTGCGGCTCGTTGCATTCTACACGGCAAGCAACACCACTTCCCATTGGAGACATTGTGGACGCTTTCTCGATGGTTCGCAATGGCGAGACCGGGCGCATCGTTGCGGACTTCGAGCGACGAAGTGTTGTCGCACTCGGATAGTCAGCCGTCGGCGACCTCGATCAGTTCGAGTCGATCGATGCGATACGTGATGCCGTCGCGCGCGCATACTCAGATGCGAAGGCAGGAAACGTGATGATCTCGGGATGTAGCCTCCGAAGGTTCCGAAGCACGTGCTCGAAGGGAGATCGCGTCGTCACCTACCCTCCCCCAGCGCGTGAGTTTCTCCTCGGGACCGTGGGTGGTGACTATGCGTATGGTCCCGGGCCCATTCCGGAGTAACCGCACACACGTTTTATCTGATGGAGCGGGCGCGTCAGTCGCGACCGCCTGTCGGCGAGCGCCAAGAATACACTCGGTAGCGTGGTCACCCTGTTTCAGCCGAGTATGAAAGCGTTGATCGCATCGCTGCTTCGTGCGATGGGCTACAGGGCGCGTGTCGCGCCTACGGGCGCAGACGGAGGTTTGAGGTCGACCCGCTGGCGTGCCCGTCTTGCCACGACGCGATGCGCCTCGTCGAGTTCACCACGCAGACATCGGTGATCGACCAGATCCTCACCCCCCGCCGGACCCGCGCTTCCCGTGAGGCGCACGCCGGGCCGCGTCGCCCCCCATCGACGCGGGCCCACGCGCCGCCGGTCACCGGAACACGGCCCTCGAGGCGCACGAACACGTCAGCGAGCACGCCGCCGCCCGTCAGTCGGCGCGCACGCGGGCGGCGGGCGCGTCGTTCACTCCACGAAGAGTCGACCCGACCGAATTTCCTATCCTGAATCCCCCGTAGTCCCCCGCCTCGTTCCCCTTCCCGCGCCAAAGATGGCGCCCTTTTTCTCCCCGTCGCATGTTGGGGCACCTTCACCCCCCTCCCATGCGACTGGCACCCGCCCTTCTCCTTCTCCTGTTCGCTGCGGCCGGTCGGCTGGCGGCGCAAACGCCCCTCGTGACCGGTCGGCCCGCGTCCGGTACCGTGGCGCGCACCGACACGGCACGCTTCACGCTGCAGGCCGACTCCGGATTCATCGTGCGCGTACGCGCGGTCCAGTCGCCGGGTAATGTGGCGTTGCGGCTCATGGGCCCCAAGCACACCGTGGTCGGCGCGGTCAATGCCACGCGTACGGGCTCCGAAGAGCTGCATCTCGTCACGCGCGAAGGCGGTGGGCATCAGCTGCAGATCACCGCAGGCGATTCCACCGGCGGCGCGTTCAGTGTGACGCTGCTGATGAACGAGAAGCTCTCGAACGACCCGAAGCGGCATGTGGATCAGCTGCTTGCGCCGTGGAATCGCAACGACGGCCCGGGCGTGGCGGTGGCGGTGTGGCGCGGTGGCCGCACGGTGTTCGCCAAGGCCTACGGCATGGCCAACCTGGCGTACGACATTCCGTTCACCGTGGCCGCGCCCACCAACATCGGGTCCACGAGCAAGCAGTTCACGGCGTTCGCGGTGATGCTGCTCGTGGAAGAGGGCACGCTGTCGCTCGACGACGATGTGCGGAAGCACATCCCCGAACTCAAGGACTTCGGGCAAACGGTCACCGTACGCCATCTGCTCACGCACACCACGGGCTATCGCGAGCTCTACAACTCCCTCACGCTCACCGGCCGTCGGCTCGACGAAAGCGATTACGTGGGGCGCGAAGAGTACATCCCGCTCGTGCAACGGCAGCCGGCCCTGCAGAATGCGCCGGGCACGGAGTTCAACTACAACAACACCGCCTTCGGTCTTGCCGCCATGATCGTGGCCCGGGTGAGCAAGATGCCCTTCGAGGCGTTCATGGCGCAGCGCGTATTCGCTCCCATCGGCATGACGCACACGCAGGTGCGCGCCGACGTGCGGGTGCCGGTCAAGGGGGCCACGGTGGGCTACTCGCGCAGCGACAAGGGTGTGTGGCGCGACCTGGGTGACCTCGGCGGCTCCATGGGCGCCGGCGGCATTTATACCACGCTCGGCGATTTGCAGAAGTGGGCCGAGCATCTCGCCAACCCCAAGGTGGGGACCAAGGCGAGCATCGCGCAGATGATGACGCCCTTCACGCTGAAGGACGGCAAGAGCACCGGCTACGGTTTCGGCTTGTTCATGGATACGCAGAACGGCCAGACGCGTGTGCATCATGGTGGTGCCGACGTCTCGCACCGCTCCATGCTGGCCATCTATCCCGACCTGAACGCCGGCATCACGGTGCAGAGCAACGACGGCGCGTTCGACAGCGGCATCGCCTTCCGGCTGGCCGAAGCGTTCTTCCCCGAACTCGCGCCCAAGCCGGTGGTGGCGAGCGCGACCTTCGACGCCGGCAAGTACGACGCGAAGAAATTCGACGAGTTCGCGGGGCAGTACGCGCTCGACGCGGCGCCGGCATTCGTGCTCACCTTCTCGCGCAGTGGCGATACGCTGTTCACGCAGGCCGCGGGGCAGGGGAAGTTCCGTCTGGCGCCCACGTCGGACACGTCGTTCGCGGTGCAGGGGGTGCCGGCATGGGTGGAGTTCACCCGTGATGCCGCGAAGAAGGTGAGCGCCGCTACGCTCGTGCAGAACGGCACCCGTCAGCGCGCCTCGCGCCGGGAGGGCGTCGCGGCGGCGCCATGGGTCCCGTCGGCGAGCGAACTGGCGGCCATCAGCGGCCGCTTCTTCAGCGAGGAGCTCGAGACGTTCTGGGACATCGCGCTGGTGAACGGCACGCTGGTGGCGAAGCAGCGCCGTGCCACGGATGTGCCGCTCCGCGCGACCGCCAAGGACACCTTTGCCGGTGGCGCCGTCACCCTCACGCTCGAACGTGATCGCGTTGGCCAGGTGATCGGCTTCTACGCCAACGTGGCCCGCTCGCGCGATATCCGTTTTGCGCGGGTGCGGTAAGGGCGCCCGTCAGATCAGGGCGTCCCCGTAATGGTGACGATCGAGTAGGGCGCGATCGTCACGGTTCTGCCGTTGGCGCCCAGCGAGGGTGTGGTCGTCGTGACGCTGCTGCCTGCTGCCGGCTTGGACAGTGGGGCCGCACTGCGCTGCACGAGTGTCGCTTGCGTAAATCCCAGCGTGCGCACGTCGAGCGTGAGGGGATCGGCACTCGTGTTCACGAACGTCGCGCGGGCGGCACTTTCACTGCGCGCGAACACACCGACCGTGCCTGCTGCGTTGGTGGGCACGGCCTCGACGCAGCTGGCCTCACGCAACGAGGCGGACAGCGCCGACAACACTTCGCCGGTGGCGGTCAACGCATATGGGGTGAACCCCGGCGCCAGCACGACATCGGGCGAACGCCCCGGATGCACCACCGCCTGCCATGGTGCATTGCCGGTAAGCATGTGCTGCAGCAGCACATCCACGCGCGGGTCCTGCAGCATGAGCAGCATCAGCTGCGATTGAATGAGCCCATGCATCCACGTGCCCACCAACTCCGGCGCATCGGTGAAGCTGGCGTTCAACTCGGTAATCCACAATCGCTTCGCCGCCGGCAGTGCGGTCCACTGTGGCTGCGCGAGCGTAGCGCGCCAATACGACTCTGCATAGCCCGCGAGCGCGCGTAGATACTCCGCATCACTTGCCCCGCGACGTCCGGGGAGCCGAGGATAGAAGTGCAAGGCGAACGCATCCACGTCGGTGGCGATACCAGCGGCGAGGATCTGCTCGTTCCACGTGAGCATGCGCGCATCGTGTCCCGTCGCCGGTGCGCTGCTGGCGATGTCCACACGCGGCACGAACGCCGGATAGGCGAAGCGTGCGGTGGGCGCGAGCAGCCGAAGTGCCGCCGCGAGTCGCTTCACGTATGCCACGTGTGCGGCGGCGGTGGGAAACAGGCGCTGCGTGTTGTCCGTGCCTTCTACCTGCCCGAAGTACGGTTCGTTGGCGAGCTCGATGAGTGGTGTGGCCCCACCGGCTGCGCGTACGGCACTGATCCAGCGCACGTTGTCGTCGACGCTCGCCGTCACCGTGTTCGCCACCAGCATCAGGGTGCCGTCCACATCACGCGCGAACGCGGCGAATCCTGCCGACGTGCTATTGCGGAATGTGCCGAAGCGCTGAAAGAGCCCCGGTGGCGTGAGCTGGGCGTTGTCCCACGTACGACAGCTGCCGTAGCGGCACGCGTCCACGGGGCGGCCGAGTGACCAGTCGAAGTAGTCGGCCTCGGTGCCACCGGGGAGGCGTACGACGGGGCGGCCCAGCGAGCGTACTGCTCCGAGCAGACGCGTGTCGGCATAGTGCGACTCCCAGAAGAGCGCGTTCACGTTGGCCCCGAACTGCACGCCGCTTGGCCGATTGGGGGTTGTGCAACGTGCGGTGACGTTCGTGGGAGGCGGGGTGATGTTGTCGGTGTCGCCCGTATCGGGTGTGCTCACCGAACCGCAGCCGGTAAACGCCACTGTGCACAGTATGGCGCGCCACACCGCGCCCCATGTCAGGCGCGTCGGGTGCCGTGGCGCCGGGGTCAGCATTCGATCTCCGCGCGCGTGGCCACATGTGGCGAGGACTCGGACACACCGTGCGCGGCGAGCCACGCCTCCACATGCGCGTGGGCAATCGCCTGCCCCTCCGCCATGTGCTCAGCCGATGCGCCGTGGGCCAGCAGCGACGCGCGGAGCGCCGCGAGCGGTGCCACCAGCGACCAAGAGAGTACCCGCGGCGTGGTGCGCCGCAGACGCGGATGCCGGTTGCCGTATACGGCCAACGTGGCGGCCACGGTGTCGATCATCGCGAGAATCTGGTCGACGTACTCTTCCAGCGGTAGTGCCTGTGTGGCGAGCGAGCGGGCAAGTTCGTGCGGGGCGTCGGCGCCGGTGGAGCGCATGAGGTCGTCGACGAAGGCCTGCTTACTGGGAAAGTGTGCGTAAAAGCTGCTCTCGCGGATGCCCACCCCGAGCGACTCGCACGTCTGTCATGCTGGCCGGCCGGCCTCAGGCTTCCTGCGGCACGCCCAGCGCGTCGAGCGCCGCGGTGAAGCGTCCGACGTCACCGACGCAGTACGCCGGGACGAGCCACTCATCCTCGCCAGGACCGCGCAGGTGGATCCAGTCTTGGGATCCGGTCCACGGTGTCCGGCGATAGCACTTCACGTCCGCGACTGGTATTCGCTTTTCCCAGCGACCGGCGAAGAAGAAAAGGCCCTCGCGGTCTATCCGGCTGCCGCTGCGCCGGCCGAGCACGAAGAACCCGGCGGCGAACAGGGTCGAGAACAGCGTCACGACGACGAATCCTGGCGGTGCGCCATATGACCGGCCCACCCAGCTCATCGCCGCGCCGAGGATGGCCGCCACGGCCACGATCGGTCGGCGCGTCGACTCGGCGTGCTGGTAGAGAAGCGCGGGCATCCGGGCTTCCTCCCGAGGCCTCGATCGGGCCTGCACTTACCGCCCCATGCCGCGCGTCGCCCAGAGCGGCGGCACGAACAGCATCAGGAGGCCCGTGTTCAGCAGGGCGTTCTGCCAGTAACCGGACAACGGGGCGTAGGACGTATCGGCCACGAACCATGCGCCGACCGAGGCGGCACCCAGGATCCAGGCATCCCGGGAACCAAGGGCGAACAGCGTCCGCGTCACACGGAACAACGCGCACCCCCAGCCGACCAGAACGCCGCCGATCACGGCATGGGCAGGGGATACCGATCCGGCCGCTTCCGCGCCAAACCTGTCGAGGTACCCCGGGGCGCCGAACACCCGCAGCGCGAAGGCTCGCCGCGTCAGACCCGGGGCGATCGCCATCACCATCACCATGCCGAAGAGGATGACCAGGGCCGCGGCCGCAAGCTTGTACATGATTCCGTGATGAAGGCTGGCAGATCTCGAATGCCGATCTACGGCGCAACGCCGGCTTCTGCAGCGGGCGCTGAAATGAAATGCGCGCGCAGCGCGCTTCCGAAGACGCCCGTCTGCAGCAAGCACCGGTAGGCCGGCGTCGCGTAGATGTTACGTCGAAACAGCTCGTCGGGCAACTGAACGGTGACGGTGCACGCGCGAGACGAGCATAGGCTCGGCGCTCCCCGGTCCCAGAGCGCGCCTGCCCGACGCGACGCCGGCGGCGCGCGGCGTCTACACGCCCCAACGCCCGCAGGCGTCGCCGCTCGTTCAACTGGTGTCCGATCATCTGCATCGGCGGCAGATGGTCTCTTACAAGCGCTTCGCCCCCTGACCGGCGCCGGCTCCGCGTCGGGCGAGCATGGGCGCAATGCCGAACGCACCGAAGATGCCGGCGGTCACCTGCGCCAAGTGCGCGTTGTACCCCTCGAGGTGGTCCCCCATCCCCATGCGATCCACGATCGTGCGGAACGGGCGTGTCCCGGCCGGTGCGGTCACGAGGGCGAGCAGCGCGTCGGCGACCAACTGCGGATCCTGCGCTTCGTTGGAGGCGAGCGCCTGCTCGAATCCGTGCAGGAACTGCGTGGCGGCGTCGGACAGTGGCTGCAGCGCGGCCACCCGGTCCCGATCGCTGGGAGTGACGAGGTTCGGAATGAAGCTGGTGGGATAGCCACCCGGCTCGATGATCGCGACGTCGATACCGAAGCCGGAGAGTTCGAGCGAGTAGTTCTCGGCCAACCCCTCGAGTGCCCACTTGCTCGCGTTGTACGGTCCGTAAAACGGCACCGCGATGCGGCCAAGCAGGCTCGACACGAAGACCACCAGCCCGCTGCCGTTGGCCCGTAGGTGCGGCGTGGCGCCACGAGTCACCCGGTGTGCGCCGAAAACGTTGATGTCGAAGAGCCGCTGCAGGTCGGTGGCTGTGAACGCCTCCTGCAAACCGATCACCCCGACGCCGGCGTTGTTGACCACCACGTCGAGTGTGCCCACCTCGGCGATTGTGTCGGCGATCGCCTGCTCGACGCTCGCGTCGCTGGTGACGTCCATCTCGCGCACGGTAACGCCGAGCGCGCGCAGCTCGGCGGCTGCCGCCGCGTTGCGGCCCGTGCTGTCGCGCATGGTGCCGACGACGGTGTGTCCCGCCTGCCGAAGCGTGCGCGCCATGCGGGCGCCGAACCCGCCGCCGGCGCCCGTGATAAATACCGTAGCCATTTGCTGTACTCCCATGTGTCGGTTGACGTGAGGAACTCGACGGGCAAGTATGTGCGGTACAACCAGATCCGAAAGAAGGCACCCGCTTGTGCGATACTCACCAACAGGTAACCATGACTGAGCCAACCTCGTGCGGCGTCGAGACCGAGACCGTGCGCGATGTCCTCGAGTCGATCGCCGACAAGTGGACGCTGCTGGTACTGGATGAGCTCGATGACCAAACGCTGCGTTTCACCCAGTTGCAGCGCACTCTGGGCGGCATCAGCCAGAAGGTGCTGACCCAGACGCTGCGCGCGATGGAGCGCAACGGGTTCGTCGCGCGCACGGTGTATCCCACGGTGCCGCCCAAGGTGGAGTACGCGCTCACGCCCATGGGACGCGACCTCGGAGAGGCGATATGCGGCGTCTGGCGGTGGACGTCGGAGAATTACCCGCAGGTCATCTCGGCGCGCTGTGCCTTCGATGCGCGCAAGGACCACCCGGTTGTGGGCGTGTAGCCTCGTGCTTCACATCGCGGACCGCGCGGCCGCCCGATCGATGAGCGTGAACACGTAGCCATCGTTTTCCTCGCGCGTGCGCCCCAGCAGCTGCGAGCGCCACGCGACAGGCATCCACGCGGTTACGGGTGCCGCGCTCATCGCTGCGCCCACAATGGCCGCATTCGTGCCGTTGTCGGGCGTGTCGTTGACGGCCACGAGCATTGCGTCACGCGGGTCGTGCCCGTGTTGGACAACGACCCGCGCCAGTGCCGCACCGGCCCCTGCGTGATGGGCTCGCGGGATCACGGTTGCCTGTCGCGGACATCGTCCTCACACGCGGACCGTCCTTTGTGCCGCGCTTCGCACTCGGCTTCGACACCGGCCCACTGTATGCGTATCTCGTGTTCGTCTCAGTGCACGCGGTGTTCATTCACGGCAATGTGTCGTGGCGCTTTCTGCGGTGGGTGGAAGCGACCATTGTGACGCCGCGGTTTCACCATTGGCACCACGCGATCGAGCACGAAGCGATCGACAGGAATTTCGTCGTACACTTTCCGTTCATCGACAAGTTGTTGGGCACCTACTCTGGGCGTCCGTGCGGTAGCGATCCGCGAGCGCACGACGAGGGACGGTCCCCATGCCCTAGCCCCAAAGGGCAGCGCGGCAATCCCGATATCCGGACGTACGCCCAGGGGGTCGCCCGCGTCAGGCGACCGATCGTCGCCGGCCAGCAATGGGGAGCGAAGATCCGGGTGCCGTGGCCAACGTCAAGGCGCAGCACCCGGAACATGCTGAGGCGACCGTTCAACGCGCGCACCGGTTCCTCTCCCGCAAGAGCCTTATTTCGGGGGGAGAACCGGCGTCCGGCCGAACGGAATCCGCCAGCCCGCCAAGAAGCTGAAGGTGCGGTTCTGCAGCTCGGCCTCCGACACGATGTTGCGCACACCGTAGCCATAGCGCACGGTGAGCGTCATCGTCCCCGGTCCCAGCCGAGCGTCGAGCCCCGCGCCCCCGATCAGGGTGGCATCAACGTTCTGAAAGTCGGCAAGTTGGTCGCAGTCCGCGCTGACGCTCGTCCCATTCGCGCGCTCCCTCGCCGTGCAGGAGAGCAGGACGCCGGCGCTGGCACCCAGCGTGACAAAGGGACGCACCGTGCTGCGGGGACTTGGCCCGAGATGCAGCAGGAGGGGAACCTCGAGGTACCTGAGCCGAACGTCAGCGGCGGCCCCTTGGTTCTTCATGCTGGCTCCCTTCGGGGAGTACAGACCATCCACTTCGAGGGCAACGTAGTCGTTGAGGGTGCGCATCAGTTGAACACCGCCCGCCACGCCGATAAGCGACTCCATCTGATCGGCGTCACTACCGCCCACAGTCGAGCGGTTGGCGCCGGCCAGAACGCCCACGCTCCACCGCTGTGCGGCCAGCGGCGTGGCGAGCAAGGGGAGCAAGAGAGTTGTGCAGACCGCCAGGATGACGCGATACGACTTGCTGCAGCTACGCTGGAGGAAGAGCATGCGGGTACCACTTGAGGTTGACCGTGCGGCACGACCGAGATGCCATGCGTGGGGGGCAAACTTCATCGGCCCAGCGATACTGGCCAGCGCCAACCGGGGGAACGGCACGAATGGGGGGGGAAACGGCGTCACTGGTTGGCCGAGCGAACGGGAGCCGTGCGAACGGGAGCCGTGCGATGCGCTGAGGGCCCACGGCGCGACACTGCCTGATGGGAGGAGTACCGATGCGAAGCCACCGAGTCACGCCAGAGCGGGTCGATCACACCCTGCAACACGCCGGCGGCCGGAATCTTGTCGAGACTCGGCGACACGAACGCCAACGTGCTACCGCGGGCGTGCGCCCTATCGGCGCGAAGCCGCGACCGCGGGGATCGCTGGTACTGAGACTCGTGGCGTCGCGCCGGTCAATCTCCGCTCCCTCAGCCGCGTGGCGCGTGATGCGCGGGGACTCAGGGTGGAGCCACTGGGCGATGGCCTCGGGACGCTGTTCGTGCGCGCGCTTGATCGGCTGCTGCACGCGGAGCCCCCAGCGCGCGAGGTCGTGCCCGATGGTGCACACTGGCAACGCGATGCCGTCCTTCCGCTCGAGCAACGCACCGAGGGCGGCGCGCGGGCCTCGACGCCGCCCGCCTGGGAGCCATCCCACCGCATCGACACCGTCCTGTGGTGGGCGCCGCGCGCCGCGCCGATCTCCGTGACGGGGCGCCCCTTTCTCGCGCATCGCCATCGCGATCCGCCGTTTCTCCGCGTGGGCGGCGGGCTCGAGGGTGCGCGCATCGGGATGACGGTGTAGGATAGCACTACGACGCTCGCCTATCATCGAGATGCTGGCCGAGTCGAGCGCTGCGAACCCCGACACCTCCCACCATGCGTTGCGTCCTCGTTCCATTGCTCCTTGCCGCCGTCACGCTCACCACGGCACTCACTGCGGCCTGCGCGCCGGCGAACGAGCATCGGGCCATCGCCGATACCACCGACTCGGCCGGTGTCGTGATCGTGCGTGGCCCCGCAGTCGATGATTCACTGCCTTGGACGTTCACGGAAATCAGGCGTCTGGGCGGTGCCGATACCGGCGCGCAGGCCTTCGATGCGGCCACCGCGTACACGGTGGCCACCGATGGTGTGTCACGCATCGCGGTGCTCGACTCCCGCAACAACAATCGCGTGCATCTCTTCGACGCCACCGGCACGCTCCTGCGCACCGTGGGCGGAAAGGGGGGCGGCCCAGGCGAAATGGAGTATCCACAGGGCATCGCAGTCGACCGCAACGGTCGCCTCAGCGCCGTAGACGCCGCCAAGTCGGCGCTGTTGCGCTGGGATGCGCAAGGCACACCACTCCCCGAGCAGCGGCTCGACCTGGGCTATGGTCGTGTCTGGGGTATGGTGCAGCTTCACGGCGATGACATCTACGCGGCGGTCGATCTGATCGGTGAGGCGATGGCGGTGCGGCGGCTCGAGCGCTGGGCCCCCACAGACACCCAGCGCATCGATTCGACGGTCGCGCCCAAACCGGCGATGACCAGGTTCCGCTGCGTGGGGCTCACACTACCGCCGCTATTCACAGGCGAGCTCACGTTCGCTGTTGCAGATGATCAGGTTGCCGTGACCCATCAGTCCGCGTACGTCATCGATGTTTATCGAAATGGCGCGCGGGTGCGCAGTGTCCGCCGGGATGTTGCGCTGGTGAAGGCCAGCGTCGCCGATGCCGTGAAGCTGTATCCCGAGGGGTTGATGGTGAGCTTTGGCAGCGAAACATGCACGACGCCCGCGACCGAAGTTGGCGAAAAGGTCGGCGTCGCTCCCACGCTGCCGCTGGTGCGGGCAATGCGCGTGGCGCCGGATGGCAGCCTGTGGGTGGAGCGCTACACCTTCTCCGGTGAAACCCCGCGCACCGATGTCTTCGACGCCGAGGGACACTATCTTGGCACCGTATCCGGCCGTTCGCTTCCCCTGGGCTTTCTTGGGCCCGATCTGGTGCTATTCCCGGTGACGGACGACGTCGATGGCACGAGTGTGATCGGGGTGTTTCGCATCACCCGATAGCGCGACACCGAATTGCGCCGTGGCCTTGGTCGGGGACGCGCACAAGGAATCGGGCCAGGCAGCTGCGCCGCAGGCCCCCGCGCCGTTGCGCGATGGGTCGCTCCGACGCAACGTGCGATTGCCGCCGCCAGCGCTTCCACCCGCCGCCCACTCCGTGACCCTCCGCCCGCGTTCCCAGTGGGGCACCATGCCCGTGGCGCCCACTACCTACGGCCGTTCCGTCCTCGGCCTCCCGCTCGAAGTGTGGCGCCCACGCGCGCGCTGTGAGCTGCTCGTCTTCGCCGCCATTCATGGCGAGGAGCCCGAGACCACCTGGGCGCTGTCGCGCGCGCTGCGCCAGCTGGCCACGCCGCCGGAACACGTGGCCGTGGTCCTCGCGGCCAACCCCGACGGCCTCCTTCGCGGCACCCGCGCCAATGCCAACGGCGTGGACCTCAATCGCAACTTCCCCGCCAGCAACTGGCGCGCGGGTACTGTGACCAGCCGCGCCACCATCGACGCGCCAAGCGATGTGGTGCTCAGCACCGGCACGGCGCCCGCCTCCGAACCGGAGACGCAGGCACTGCTCGCGCTGATCACCGAACTGCGCCCCGACGCCGTAATCGCGCTGCACGCCCCGCTTGCCTGCATCGACGATGCGAACACCAGCGAACTCGGGCGCCGGCTTGCCGAGCGTACCGGCATGCCGCTGGTGCCCGACGTGGGCTACGCCACGCCCGGGAGCTTCGGCTCGTGGGGCCAGGAGCATGGCGTACCGGTCATCACCTACGAGTTTCCCGTGATCGCGAACGAAGACACAATGGCGTTGCACGTGCCGGTACTCGTCGAGCTGCTCACCGGCGCCCTGCCATGATCCCGAGTCCGTCGTGACCCTCAATTACATCTGGCTGGCGTTCTTTCTCGTGTCGCTGGTGGTGGGGCTGGTGAAGCTTGCCGGTGGCGACACGGCCGTGTTCGGAGCCATGACCCAAGCCACCTTCGACTCGGCCAAGACGGCCTTCGAGATCTCGATCGGCCTCACGGGCGTGTTGACGCTCTGGCTGGGACTCATGAAGGTGGGCGAAGCCGGCGGCGCCATCGGCGTGATGGCGAAGCTGGTGAGTCCGTTCTTCCGCCGTCTTTTCCCCGAGATCCCGCGTGATCACCCCGCGCTCGGCTCGATCATCATGAACTTCTCGGCCAACATGCTCGGGCTCGACAACGCGGCCACGCCGCTCGGGCTCAAGGCCATGAACGAGCTGCAGACGCTCAACCCGGACAAGGAGACCGCCACCAACGCGCAGATCATGTTCCTGGTGCTGAACACATCGGGGCTCACGCTCATCCCGATCAGCATCATGGTGTATCGCGCCGAACTCGGCGCGGCCAACCCGGCCGACGTGTTTCTGCCCATTCTGCTCACCACCTACTGCGCGACGCTCGTCGCGTTGATCGGCGTGGCACTCATGCAGCGCATCAACCTGCTCGACCCCGTGCTGCTGGCGTGGCTGGTGGGGGTCACGGCATTCGTGGGGGCAGTGGTGTACACGTTCACCGGCATGCCGCAGGAGCGCGTGCAGGCCATTTCCAACGTGGTGGCCAATGTGGTGCTGTACGGCGTGATCAGCGCCTTCCTGATCATGGCGCTGGTGCGCAAGGTCAACGCCTACGAGGTGTTCATCGAAGGCGCCAAGGAAGGCTTCCAGGTCGCCATCCGCATCATTCCGTACCTGGTGGCGGTGCTGGTGGCGATCGGGGTGTTCCGCGCGTCGGGCACACTGGACCTGCTCACAAAGGGGCTCGGCGTGCTGTTTGTGGCGATCGGCCTCGACGAACGCATGATTCCCGCCTTGCCCACCGCGCTCATGAAGCCGCTGAGCGGCAGCGGCGCGCGCGGCATGATGGTGGACGCCATGAAGACGTACGGTGCCGACTCGTTCGTGGGGCGGCTGGCCAGCACCTTCCAGGGCGCCACGGATACCACGTTCTACATTCTGGCGCTGTACTTCGGGTCGGTGGGCGTGAAGAAGACGCGGCATGCGGTGAGCATGGGGCTGTTGGCGGACCTCGCGGGTGTGATCGCGGCGATCGTGTTTGCGTACCTGTTCTGGGGGTAGGGGCCGGGCAGTCGGGTTTCAGACGCCGGACATCCGATGGTCGGAGCTCTGTCTGCCGGACGCCAGTGCGGAGACGGAGGTGTGACCGCAGACCTGTTTCGAAGTGGGAGGCCCGACGCCTCGTGAAGGCACTGGCGTTCCCGGGATCTCCCTTGCGGGGAAAGGGTAACGAGCACTCGCCGAGCGTGTGCCTTACTGCCATGTGCCACACAATCCTCAGCGACGGCTGGTCGTACAGAAGGCCGACGTGCTCGTGGTGGAGGTCCACCTCCTCGCCAAGCGTCACCATCACCGTCTCGGGACGCTCTCGCCCGGCATTCGCCGTCCGCTGCGGCGGGCTATGCTCGGTGCGATCGCCCGCGTCGCCGCCCGGACCGTCACCGCCGCCATTCGCACGCTGACCGGCGAGCGCGACCTCGCGGTCGGCTTTGTGGCCTGCTTGCAGACGCATGGCGCGCGGGCCAACACGCATCCGCACCGGCAGCTGCTCGTGACCGACAGCGGCTTTTGGCCCGGCGGCATCTTCGTCACGCGGCCCGCCCACGACACCGCACGACGGACCGAGGCCTTCCGCCGCACCGGGCTCCGGCGCGTCGCGCGCCTCGAGCGGTTCGATGCGGAGCAGGCCGCCGGAATGTTGGCCTGGCCGCACTCGGGGTCCCACGCGCACACGGCCGTCTGGGGCCCTCTGGACGATCGTGCGTTCGCGGCGCGCCTTGCCCGATACGGCGCCCGCAATCCCGTTGCGCGGGAGCAGCTGACGTATGACCGGACCGCGAAGGCGGTGCGTATCGCTACGACACGTCGGACGGTCCAACGGCGGGGACCGAGACCACCGACCCGCTCGAGTTACTGGACTGTGTGCTCGTGCACAGGCCGCACAAGGGTGACGTCACGACGCGGTTTGGCGGCTGGGACGCCAACCGTCCGCGCGGGATGCGACGTCAGGCGGAGCCCGTCGCGCTTGAGGCGCCGCCCGTGATCATCCCCGCGCCCCGACTCGCGCGACGGATTGGGCCCCCAGCCGGCATTGCTCCCCCCACGGTGCTTGCCCGCCGTTCCCACGACCCTCGAAGCGCACGAACGAGTCGGTGGGAACGCTTCCACCTGCCAGTCGGTGCGCACGCGGGCGCCGGGCGCGTCGTGCACTCCACGGATAGTCGACCCGCTCCGATGGAAATTCCCATCCCGAATCGCTTTCACGACTCACCTCCGTGCTGCAGCCGGCTCGTGGCGCTGGCGCGCGCGACCTCTGTGCCGTCGCGCTGGCTCACGAGACAAGCCTCGGCAAAAAGGTGCCGACAGCCCGCGCGCACCACTGTCGCGTCCCCAACGAGCGCGTGCCCCGGCGGTGGTCGTCATGGCTTCTCCTGGCTGCGGACCGCGCGCTCGTGGAGCAGGGCCCCGATGCTGATCCAGACGAGATAGATCGGCGCGACCACCGCGTCGGGCCAAGGCGCTGTCGGCGCGAGCGCGAGCGAGGCGACCGCGCCCGCGAGGTTTATCCACAGCCCCAGCCAGGCGGCGCGAGCCAGATCGGTGCGAGGACGCAAAAGCAGCGCCGTGACCGCCGTCAGCTTCGCGGGACCGAGGATCCAGACAAGGGTCGGCGGGTAGCCAAGCGCCTGCAGTCCGGTCATCACCAACGGCTGCCGAGTGAGCTCGGAGACGGCGGCTCCCGTCATCATCACGGCGGTGACCCAGCGAAAGAGGACCTCGAGCTTCATCGGCTCGTCCCTTGGCGCCCTGCTGCGGAGAGATGGCGCACCGTTTCCGCGCCGATCGTTCCTTTCCCGCCAATGACGCTGTGTAAACCCATATGATCCCCCTGTGTGATGGAGCCAAGCCGCCTCATGTTCACAGCGTACATTTTGACACACGAAGTTCACGATGTCAACATGCAGCCATGACACTTCAGCGCGACGGCTACCATCACGGCGACCTGCGCAACGCGCTCGTGGCGTCGGCCGTCCGGCTGGTCGAGACGATCGGGACGTCTTCGTTCAGCGTGCGTGAGGCCGCGCGCGGAGTCGGCGTGTCGGCCAATGCGGCCTGCCGGCACTTCGACGACAAGTCCGCACTGATGACGGCGGTCGCGGCCTTCGGCTTCCGTCAGCGGGCGACGTATGTAGTCCACGGTGGACTCATCGAGCCGAATCGTCACCGATCGCTTCAATCGCGTCGCGGAAGGATTCTTCACGCCCGCAGCGAAATCGAAGTGTGCTTTCATCAACGCCTCGTCCTCTTCGAAGACGGTCCGGGCTTCCTCGAAGTGAACCGCATGCCGCCGCACGTTGGCGGCGGCCTTGGCAGGACTCCACTCGACCTCGAGGCTCAGGCCGCAAACGTACGTATACCGTACATACCGTCACGGTCCAGAAGAGCACGGAGCGGGTCCGAGAACATGTCACTTCGCCGGCGGCGAACCGGTCCTCAGCGGCGCGGCGGCCGAACGACCTGCGGCATTGTCTGCTCGGCGAGCAGCCTCACCTTCTCGGCTATCGGCGGCAAACCGACGCCCGCGCAGCGCGCGTCGAGCCCCGCGATGTCCTCCACGGGCTGCGGAACGAGACGTCCATCCGCCAGATCGAATTGGGAGCCGGAGCGCTGCGGCTGGCCGCGGTGCACGAGGATCCGATCGGTACGGAGGGCGACATCCGCCGTCGGCAGTTCGGTGCCGGTTGGCGGGCGCTCGAGGTCGGACAACATGGTCGCCTGCCATGCCGTGTCCGGACTGTGCTGCACGATAAGCCACGCGGCGTGCTCTGCGCTGTCACCGGCGCTCGTACGAGACGGCCACCCGGCTCAAGCCACACTCGTGCGCAGCCACCGAGTGCGGGCACTATCGGCACGCAGCGAGACGAACAGCGTCGCTGTGTCCTGCGCTGCGGCGCCCTGGGCGAGCCCCTCCCGTCCAATTTGATCCTCGCGACGGAGCCGCAGGAGCGTGTCCACACGCGAGGCGTCCCACTTCACCGACGCGACCGCATCCATTCTGCGGGGGGTTCGGAGCTGCTCGTGGTACAGGCGCTCATCAGGAGCAGCACACTCCTGTACAGCGGGCGGCCGACGTGGGAAGTCGTCATGCGAGACGGAGAAGGACGAATGGTGCTCCCACTTGTGTAACGGCATGGGCCGCATCACGCGCAGCTTCAGCGGCGGCGCGCAGCGCCGTCCGCTGCATGCGGTTGTTGGGCAACACTCCCCGATGCTCGAGGCGCGGGCGTTTCACACGGCGACGCCTCATTGTAGGCCTGCTCAAGGGCCGCTACGTCGAGCTTCACCATCGTCGTCATGGCTTCCATCACGGCCTTCACCTTCCCAGCGTTCCTGTCGCGGATCAGTTCCATGAATCGCCGTGGAACAATTTGCCACGAGATGCCGAACGGATCCTTGATCCAGCCGCACGCGGTAGGCGTCGCGCCGGCCTCGACGAGCTTGTCCCAATACTCGTCGACTTCTGCTTGGTCCTCGCAATCAACGTAGAGGGAGAAGCCTTCTGAGAAGGTGAAGTACGGGCCCCCATTGTAGCCCATGAAGACCTGACCACCGACGAGGAACTCGGCAGAGGCGATCGGACCATCCTTGCCAGTGCGGGTGACGTTCCTGATTTCGGAGTGGGGGAAGGTGGCGGCGTAGAACTCCATGGCCGCCTCGAGCTGATCATTGAACATCAGGAAGGGTGTCACCTTGGTCATCGGAGATGATCCTGTCTGCGGTAGTCGATGGTAACCGAAGGCGGCGTACCCACTCCCATGTACGCGGGGATACTGTCTGCCCAACGTGTGCATCTGCTGCGGACACTCCAATTGCCATCGGCGTTGGCCGAGGCCACGTACTTCTGCTCGGTCTTGGTCATCGAGAACGTGCCCATCGTCTGGCCCGAGCCGCTCGGCTCCTCGGCCTTCGTGTACCCGCTCGGGGCGTCGCGGTGAAATGTCTGCAAGGCCTCGTACGACAGGAACACGGCCTCACCGCGCGCCCGACGGTCCTGCTGAAAACGGGCGGCGTCATTGGCCGCCTGCTCCATCGTCGAGCCCGCCGTGGCGACCTGACCAATCGCCTCGAGCGCGTTGGTGGCGGGGTGCGGCTGCTCCGCGTTGGTGCCGCCGCAGGCGCTTGGCCAGAGCCCTCCGGCGATCAGTCCAGCCGCGCCGACTGCCCTGTGTGCGAGGACCAGGTTGCAGTAGCTCGAGGTTAACGGTGCCCGGCGAAAGAGTGGGCCCTTCGGATTCGGTATGCTCGTCGCTCGCCCCGTGCTCACGCCATCCACGGCGCAGGATCTGCCTGTCAAGGAGCGGTAACGCTGCCAGGCGCGCCTCGGGGCGGGAAAGCAATCAAGGGATCGGAGCTTCCGTAGCCCACGCGGCTCGGGCCAATGTTGCGGGCCACGAGCCAACGGCGACCCGCCGGCCGCGGCGCGCGGTGCCGCTGGGGACAAGGCGTAGCATCGCCGGCGGTCTTCATGCGGAAACTGTATCGTTTGCCCCACAGTGCGTTGTGTACGGTCAACAGCAGATATCACAAGGTGACCATCTATTTGTAAGCCCAATCACGTACGTTGCGCAAATGCGTGCACCCCTGATCGGCGGAGCCGGGACGGTAACGGTACAGTAGCGGTACAGTTCTTGCTGGGTCGGTCGTATCGCGGGTTTGGCCTTGACGACTTCGAACACCATTGGGCTGGCTCCGAGCCTTTCCAATGACGTGGATGTCACGCCCTACGCATCGATGCCAATCGCGGGATCGCTGTTTCCTGCCACACGGACCGCCGCTGATTGCGTTCAGCGGTAGCTCGCCGCAACCATCCCACCGGAGAGTTTGACGATGAAGTCGAAGGCACTGTTCGTAGCCGTATCGATGTTGGCTTTGGGCGCCTGTGCGTCCGCCGATCTTCCGACAGCGCCCGTCTCTGAAAGGCCGTCGCAAGCGCTCAACCCGAACGAGTGCTTAGAACCCAGGGTCGTCCTCGCGACCGGCTCCCTTACGCGCGGCGCGACTACCTACCCCGCCGCAGTTCTCACGTACGACGCGTGCCTCGATAGGAGCGACGTAGGAAGTAACCCCGGGATTGAGCTGTGGAGCGATGCTGCACAAACCACCCGCCTGCAGCGATCCAACGACAACAACGGCCAGTGGGACTACACCATCGCATACGCGTTCTTTGCCAACGGTGTCGCGAATGTGGTCGGATCGCGACAGGGCAGTCACGGCCCGCAGGGTGCGCTATGGCAGTCGAACAACGGGATGTTCCTGACGTTGAGCGGGGTTCAACTGTTTTCGATGAAGGGATTGGCGTCATCGTGCGTCGGTCCGTTCACCATCACCAAGGGCAACACGACCTACACCGACGCGCATGTGGTGTATGATGCCGCTATCGACGCATCGGGCGCAGGGAGCAACCCCGGTCTTTCGGTTCGCCGCGGCTGTCTGCAGACCGCTGCGCAGATCTGGCGTGCCAATGACAACAACGGACAGTGGGATTACCGAGTCGATGCGGCGTATGTGGCCGACGGAGTGGTCTACATCGCCGGTGCTCGTAAGGGTAGCAATCCCGCGACCTTTGTGCCGCGAATCTGGGCTGGCCTCGGCGGCGGCTCCTTCCTCACCCAGTACGCTGGGTTCTAGCACCACTCCGGGAACAGCCCTGCGCTGACTCGGAGCCCGGGCAGTTCATCGAATGATTTCAACCCCCGTCTCCTTCCGGAGATGGGGGTTTTCGCTACCGCGGCTCAGGATAGGAGTTTCGATTGGGGTCGGTCGACTATCCAACGCGATCACTGACCGCCCGAGCGCCAGCTGACGCGTTCGTGCGGCTCGAGGGCCGTGGGACAGTCGGATACGGTGGGGAATCGATGCCGACGGGGGCACATCCGGCGCGCCGGAGGGACAGCCGCCCACGCCGAAGATCCCCGCGTGGTGGCGGGGCATCGGGGCCGACCTCAGGTGACCGGCGGCGCGTGGGCGGACGGGCGTGGGGCGCGTGCCTCGCCCCGGCTCGTGGGAGCCCGCGTCGATGGGGGGCTCCGTGGCCCGGCGTGCGCCTCACGGGAGGCGCGGGTCCGGAGATGGGTGAGGATCTGGTCGATCACCGACTTCTGGGTGATGCCGGCGACGAGGCGCATCGCGCCGTGGCAGGACGGGCAGGCCAGCGGGTCGACCTCGAACATCTGCTGCAGGAGCGCTGCCGTAGGGCCTACGCCCACGGGCGGGCCGCCTCGGTGGGCGCGAGTCGGGACGCGGGAATGATCACGAGCGGCGCCTCGAGCGCGACGGGCTCCGCCTGACGTCGCATCCCGCGCAGACGGTTGGCGTACCAGCCGTAATGCCGCGTCGTGACGTCACGCTTGTCCGGAATGTGCACGAGCACCCGGGCGAGGAACTCGAGCGGGTCCACCGTCTCGGTGCCCGCCGTCGGACCGTCCGAATTGTCGGACCGCTACGTCACGGCCTTGGCGGCGCGGTCGTCGGTGAGCCGCTCCAGTGCGACAGGATTCCGGGCGCAGCACCGGGCGAGCCGCGCTGCGAACGCGCGATCGTCCGAGGGACCCAGACGGCCGTGTGCACGTGGAGCCCCGAGTGCGGCCAGAAAAGCATGCTGTCGGCTTGGTCCTCGTCGAACAGATCAAGGCACACTTACAGCCTGAGCACGGCGCGGCGGAACGCTTCGGTGAGTCGCGCCGTGTCGTGCGCGGGCCACGTGACGAAGGTCCTGTCGGCCCGAAAGCCGCCGTCAGTGACGAGCCGATGCAGATGCGGATGCCAGTTGGCCCGGGAGCCGTGCGTCTGCCGGCACGCGATGATCCCCACGGCGAGGTCGCGCTCGCCGGTCAGCGTGCGAATGGCGGCCGTGACGGGGCGGGCAGCGACGCGAGCCATCTCGCCGAGCAGGCGGCGCCGGTACAGACACTAGACGCGGAGCCGCTTGGGAATGGTGAGCACCACCTGCCGGTGCGGCACCGGCGCGAGCAGGGTCGTGTCCAGCCACTGCGTCCAGATCGCCAACCGCTTGGCGTGACCGCTGGGGCAGAAGTCGCGGCACTTGCACGAGAACGCGAGCAGAGACTCGTGCGTGCACGCGTCGCACCGGATGCGCGCGAAGCCGTGGTCGAGCACGCCGCAGGCGAGGAACATGTCGGCCACCTGCGCGACCACGGGGCGCCACGGGCCGTACTCGCGGGCGAAGCGCTCGTCGTAGACCGCCTGCAGGCGATGCCGATGGTCCGAGACCAACCGAAAGCGCGGCGACGCTTGGGGACGTCGGGGCCTGTAGACGCCGCGCGCCACCGAGGCCGCGTCGGGCATGCGCGCTCCGGGACCGAGGAGCGCCGAGCATACATCCGACTCGGCTGCTGACCGTCACCGTTCCGTCGCGCGACGGGCTGTTTCGACGCAACGTCCGCGTGGCGCGGCCTAACGATGCTTGCTGTTGCCGAGCGGACCGACCATCCGCGCCACGCGACCGATTGCGCGGTCTGCTCGCAACAGAAGCCCGCGTTATGTGGCGGCACGCCGCTCCGTTTCCTTCTGCTCGAAGGTGAAGAGGGTGACCGGCGCCGCGTCGCCGCCCAGCGCGTGGTAGAAGGCGATGGCGTGCTCATCCTCGACATCCGCAGGCACGAATGCCACGGAGATGCCGGCAGCCGCCGCTGAGGAGCAGAGGGTTTCGACGAGGCGCCGGCCGACCCCACGCCGTTGGTGGGTCGCCACCACGGCGAGGTCGTAGATGAACAGTTCCCGGGCTTCGTGGCGTGTCATCGGAAGAACGTGTGCCGTGATGCCGCCGATCGGCGTTTCGTCCTCGATCGCCGCGAGCGCCCAGAAATCGGGTCGACGGAGAAGCGTCCCGACGTACTCGGCGGAGAGCGGCCCGCCCCCCTCGTCGAAGACGTCGGCCATGACGCGGAAGGTGTCGAATGCGAGATCAACGTCAGCAGCCCCGAGCCGCCGCACCACGAAGTCGTTCACCGCACCCTCCGTTTCCTCGAGAGCGTCCTCGTCCACATAACGCCCTCGATCACTGCAAGGCGCTGCGAAAAATGAACGCGCGAAGCGCGTTTGTTCGATCGGCGCCTTGTCGGGAGCAACTGCTCGTTCGGCGGCTGGCTTTGCGGTGTGCCGGAACGCTCAATGCCAACTGCCGAAGGTAAGTTCACGCGCTTCCAAGTTGTGCCATGTGCTGGTCACACTCGTGTACACCCGGAAGCACGCCGACCGCCATGTACAACGATCTGGCCTCTCGCCATGCTGCCACGGCCGATGGTGACTGTCCAAGCGACTCGTGGGCGAGCGCTAGAACGCGCATCGCATTCGCCAAGTCGAGCGAAGCGGCGCCGTCATGCCGTCGATAGATGGCCACCGCCTCGGACGCGGCAGCCTCAGCTGCACGATGCTGGCCAAGCTCTCGGCGCAGGTCCCCCACGTGCCGTTGGGCGTGGGCAAGTTGCCCCATGTCGTTCGCGGCGCGAGCGAGGTCGGCTGCACGTTCGTAGCCCTCGAGTGCCTCGCGCTGGCGCCCCTCCATCCGATACTGCCGAGCCTGCTCGACGAGCGGCTCCCAAGCCTCAGGCATGCAGTCCTCCGTGGCCACCGAACGCCAGCGTCTGCAGCGGGCGTTCAAATCAATGCGCGCGTCGCGCGCTGTCGCAGAACGCCCGTCAGTAGCAACGGTCGTTCGCACGTTCCTACCGTCGATCGACGAAGTCCTCTGCGCTGAGGCCGATGTCGCGCGCAATGATCCTGATGTGGGCCGGTGCCACATCGCGCCCACCGTGATCCGGTACCGTGGCCGCACGCTCATCGGGGTGCCGAAACTGCTTGTGGGAACCGCGCTGGCGGACCTCAACGAAGCCGAGACCGGTCAGGATGGCGACCACGATGCGAGGACGCAACGGGGGGATGCGTCCTATGGATCACGCGACGTCGAGGGTCTGTGTTCCCACGAAGGTGGTTTCGAGCTGAGGCTCGCCATCTTCGCGGAGGAGGTCGATGACTTCGAGCAGGTTGGCGCGCAGCTCATCGAGCGACGCACCCTGCGAATGGGCGCCAGGCCAGCCGGGTATGTACCCAACAAAAAGGCCGGTGTCCCGATCTCGCTCGATTACCGCAGTGTACGTGCGCAAGGGAACTCCGAGGAGGACACCGAAATCTGCCGAGGGATTCAAGAGAGCGCAAATCGCGCGAACGCGGGCTTACGCAGGGGGTGATCAAATCGAATGCGCGCGCAGCGGGCTACCGAGATCGCCCGACTGCAGCAGGCATCGTTGGCTCGCTCGCCGCGTCGCGGCCCGCAGCTTCGGTGCGGACATGCCCTCTACGCTACGCGCTTGCCGCAGCCACCGCGAGCGCGTCTCCTGGGACACGCCCACCGTCGCCGCCAACGTATTCGCGCTGACCGCGCGCGGGCCCACCAACCGCTGGACCACACGTGCTGTACACGCGGCACCGTACGTCTGCATGTGAATCAACTCCGTGCCCCCGCTCGGTGATCGGCATGAGCGATGCGTTTGCACCGCTCATGCGACAACTATCCTGACACAGGGGGTAGTCGGCTCACCCCGATTGACATTGCTATCCCGACGAGATTAAAACCGCATGAAACAGTTCACGCCCCTCCTCCTAGCCGTTACCGTTGCCGTTGCAATTGCATCGCCGCTCGCCGCGTGGGGACAGACACGATTGCTGCCCGTCGATGAGGCTGCAGCCGTACCCGACTTTCTCAGCTTTCGATCGCAACTTCGAGCTGCGGTCGCGAAACGAGACCTGAAGGTCATCTTGGCGGCAATGTCCAAGAATGTGAAGCTCTCCTTCGGCGGAGCTGAAGGACACTCTGATTTCTTGACCATGTGGAAGCCCGAGTCCCCAGACAGCAAGCTGTGGGAAGAACTAGCCAACGTGCTCGATCTTGGTGGCACCTTTGACTCGCAGGGTGCGTTCACCGCACCTTACGTCTTTAGCCAGTGGCCCAGCGAAAAGGACGCGTTCACGCACATGGCGGCCATAGGAACGGGAATTCGCGTACGCACGGCTCCGAATGCGAGAGCTCCTGTCATTGCTTTCCTGGACTTCTCCGTCGTAGAAATCTCGGACGACGACCCGGCACTCGACTGGGTAAAGGTCAAACTGAGTCCCGGTCGCGCTGGATATGTCCATGTTCGCTACCTTCGAAGCCCGCTTGAGCACCGCATCAGATTCGAGAAGCAAGAGGGAAGGTGGCAAGTGGTTTTTTTCCTTGCGGGAGACTGAATGCGGCCTAATCCCGCGTATTGACTCGGCCATTACACACTTGCCAGAACGTCAGGCGTGTGTTGAGTGGATAAAGGGGTCAGAGTCCTTTCCCCGCCCGCGACCGGTCGCGCCCGACGACGGTGTCCTTGATCGACGCACGGTCCGCGACCGCCAACGTGGCCGCGGGATAGAACGACATACGACAACGATCTCGACACTCACCGGACGTGCACCATTGCCTGACGCTTCGACGCCACCGCGTCAGGCTGCAGACAATGCAGTCCAACGTGCCATCGCGCCGAGAGAGCCGGACGCGACACGCACGCGGCGAGGCGCGGCGCAAACGGCGTGCGTTTCGCCTCCACCCACGCCGCCTCCGAAACCGGCGGTGCGCCGCGCCGGCATCCGTTTCCTTGCCCCGCCGCACCGCGCGCGCTACGCTATCCGCCACCCGTCCCCGGAGGAACCTCATGGAGCCGACCCGTCCGCCACGGCAAAATCCGCCACCGCGACGCTGGCGTCGTTCCCTCGCGTTCTCGTGCGCCGCTGCCCTTCTGCTCACCGCGGCGCGACAGGGCACGCCCGCCGCAGACGCTGCCCGCACCACGGCGCCGGCACCACGCACAGCCTCCGACTCGTCGCGCGTTAGCTTCACCCGCGACGTCGCGCCGGTGCTGCAGAAGAATTGCCAGGTGTGCCACTCGCCGGGCGGCATCGGGCCCATGCCCCTCCTCACCTACGAACACGCACGGCGCCACGGCCCGCTCATCAAACAGGTCGTGCAGGCGCGCGAGATGCCGCCCTATCAGTACGACAACCACATCGGTATCCAGAAGCTCCAGCACGACTGGCGCCTCTCCGATCGTGACATCGCCACGATTCTTCGGTGGGTCGACGAAGGCATGCCGGAAGGCGACCCGGCCGATATGCCCCCCGCGCCCAAACTCCCGGAACCGGGCCAGTACCAGCTCGCAGCGCAGTACGGCCCGCCCGACCTCGTGATCAAGGCGGCCAAGTACACCGTGCCGGCAATGGGCCAGGACCGCTGGTGGCGCCCCGCGGTGCCAAGCGGCCTCACGACGGACCGCTGCATCAAAGCCATCGAAACCAAGCCGACGGTCGCCGGGCGCAGCGTGACGCACCACGCGAATTCCACCTTCGTCCCGGGCAACGTCACCACCGAACCGGATGCCGTCGGTGGCGGCGGTCCGGGCAGCGTGCGCCTCTCCGAGTACGCACTCGGCAAGATCGGCGAAATCGTGCCGGCCGATGCCTGCCGCATCGCGCCCGCGGGGTCGAACGTCCTGTTCGACATTCACTACTTCCCCAATGGGAAAGCCGTCGTCGACGACCAGCTCGAGGTCGGGATCTGGTTCCACGGCCCCGAGGTCACGCCGCAAACACACTATCGCCAAACGCTCGGCCTCTACGCGCTGCAAAGTGGCTCGGGAGACTTCGAGATCGAGCCGCGCGGCACGCTGGTCACGCAAGGGATGCAGCGGTTCAACACGCCGGTACGCATCGATTCGTGGCAGCCACACGGACATCTGCGCCTGGTGGCCAAACGGCTCGAGGTGCTGTATCCCGACGGCCGACGCGAAACGCTGAGCATGGTGTCGAACTGGAACCCGGGGTGGCACCACAGCCATGTGTATGCCGAAGACGCGGCGCCACTGCTGCCGGCGGGCTCCGTGATCATCAACACCGCGTGGTACGACAACACCGACAAGAACCCCTTCAATCCCGATCCGGATCAATGGGTGGGCATCGGTGATCGCACCACCGACGAAATGAGTCACGCGTGGATCGCGGTGACACAGCTCGATGAGGCGGCGTACAAGCGGCTGCTCGCACAGCGGACGAAGCAGTGAGGTTCGCGCTCGTCGTCGTAGCCTGTTGCGTGGCGGTGCCACTCGCGGTCGCACCGCTTTCGGTCGTACCGCTTTCGGCGCAACCGCAGCCGGGCGCGCGGTACCCGCTCGGGCCGAGCGCGCCTTCCGGCGCCGGCGTGGCGCCGTACTTCGACGGGTGGTACGCCAATCCCGATGGCAGCATGACGCTCTCGTACGGATTCATGAATCGCAACGCGAGCGGCGCGGTGGATATCCCCATCGGCCCGGACAATCGCATCGAGCCCGCGCAGTTCGATGGTCGGCAACCGACCCATTTCCCCGTCGTGCGCTACAGCGCGTTCGGCGGCCGGCGCGAACGCGGGGTGTTCGCCATTCGGGTGCCGAGAGGGCACAAGGGTGACGTCGTGTGGACGTTGCGCCATAACGGCGTGACCTACTCCGTGCCGGGCCGCGCGACGAGCGAGTACTACAAACTCTCCTACACGCCGCAGGCCGCCGGGTCGATGATGCCGGTCGTGCGCTTCGCCGCCGACGGCCCCCCGTCGGCGGGCCGCGAGGGCATCACCGCCGGGCCGCTCACAGTCGCGATGGGCACCCCGCTCACGATCCGCGTGTGGATGGAGGATCGCGGCGAACGGAAGCCGATCCCGGTGAACATGCTCTGGTTCAAGCACCAGGGGCCCGGCAACGTCTCCTTCGAGCGGCCCTCAGCGACCACGGCGCCCGGAGGCGGCGAGGCGACAACGTCGGTGCGATTCAGTGCGCCCGGTGAATACATGCTGCGGGTACGCGTGGACAATTTCGGCATCACCGACAGCGCGCCGGGACAGCAGTGCTGCTGGACGAACGGCTACGTGCGGGTAAAGGTCAGCGGCTGATCAGTCGCTGTCCTGCGGCGGAGCGCCGGGCATGCTGATGTGCATCGATGGCCCATGCAACGACTCGCAGTAGGGGAGCAACGTCGTGGTGCCGACCACCATCCCTGGAACGCGAATGGGAAGCTGCGCCCCCTTATGTCCGCGCTGACCGGGGCGCGTGGACTCCTCGATCATCGCGAGCGACTCGCGCACCCAATGATCGCGAAGCGTCGACAGCTGGGCGCGCTGCCGCGTGGTGAGCACGTCGAGCGCATCGCGCCGCGCGCGCAGCAGCGCCGTGAGCCACGCCGTCTCTGCGGCGGCCAGTGCATTCATCGCGTCCTGCAGTCCTGACGACCTGGTGGGCGCCGCCGTCGATTCGCGCGCGAGCGACACGGAGTCGGCGAGGAGCGCGGACATCCGGTCGCGCCCCGTCGCGGTGCGCTCCACGTACACGACTTCCGCCTCGCACACCGCGCGCCGCAATCGCTGCAGCCCCGCTACCTGCGACACACCGAGCGCGAGATAGCCGGTGTGATACAGGATCAGGTGCGGACCGCCGAGCACGAGCGCGAGGCGCGCATCGGGGGCCGGTGCGCTGGCGGCATGCTCATGCGCTTGCGCGGCCAGCGTCGAGGGCAAAGCCATCGGCGCCACGAGCAGCGCCACGAGGAGCACGACAATCGCCATGCCGCAGAATCTGCATTCCCTAGCGGATACGGCAACGGCACGGCACGTTCTCGCGACTGCTGAATCACTTTCTCCCCGATGGAGCCTCTCATGGGACGGCTTTTCCCCCTCGCCCTGCTGGCGTTCTCCGCCGCCGCGAGTGCGCTCGCGACGGCAACCGCGAGTGCACAGCGCGGCGCCGGCGCCGAGTGGCCCATTTACGGCGGCGACGCGGGGCACACCCGATACTCGTCGCTGAACCAGATCGACGCGTCGAACGCGGCAACGCTCGAAGTGGCTTGGCGATGGAGCGCCCGGAACCAGGGGCCCAACCCGGCCGCCGCCAGTCAGACGACGCCCATTTTCGTGAAGGGACGGCTGTATGCCACCGCCGGCATGCACCGCAACGTGGTCGCCATCGATCCGGCCACGGGCGAAACCATCTGGATGTATCGCTTCGACGAGCGTGACCGGCTGGCCAAGGCAACGCGCGTCAACTCGGGACGCGGCGTGTCGTACTGGTCCGACGGCAAGGGCGACGACCGCATCTACGTGGTCACCCCCGGCTACCATCTCATCGCGCTCGACGCACACAACGGCCGGCCAGTCCCCGGATTCGGGCGCAACGGCGTCGTGGACCTGCAGCAGAATCTTCGCGTGCGCGAGGGCGTGTCGGTGGACGGCTCCATTGGTGCGAGCTCGCCGGCGGCCGTGATCGGCAATGTGCTCGTGGTGGGAGCGGCGCTGCACGTGGGCATGCAGCCGCCGTCGAAGGTGAACACGCCCGGAGACATTCGCGGCTTCGATGCGCGCACTGGGCGCCTGCTGTGGACGTTCCACACCATCCCGGAGCCGGGCGAGTTCGGAAACGACAGCTGGCTCGAGAAGTCGTGGGCCTACACCGGCAATGCGGCCTCGTGGGCCCAGATCTCCTGGGATGCGCAGCTTGGCTACGTGTATCTGCCCACCGAAGCGGCCACCGGCGACTACTACGGGGGGCACCGACCGGGCAACAACCTCTTCTCGACGAGCATCGTGGCGCTCGACGCGCGTACGGGTAAACGCGTGTGGCACTTCCAGACCATCCACCACGATATCTGGGACTGGGACAACACCACCGCGCCGATCCTCGCCGATCTCACCATCGAGAGAAAGCCTCGAAAAATCCTGGCGCAGCTCACCAAGCAGGGCTTCGTCTTCGTGCTCGACCGCCTCACCGGCACACCCATCTGGCCCATCGAGGAACGGGCCGTACCCAAGGGGGACGTGCCCGGCGAGTGGTACAGCCCCACGCAGCCGTTCCCCACAAAGCCCGCGCCCTTCGAGCGGCAGGGCTTCAGCGAGGACGACCTGCTCGACTTCACACCGGAAATCCGCGCACGCGCGCGGGAGATTGCGCGCCAGTTCCGCTGGGGGCCGCTCTACACCCCGCCTTCGCTGCAAAGCGCCGCCGATGGCACGCGCGGCACGCTCTCGCTCCCGGCATCGACGGGTGGCGCCAACTGGGAAGGCGGCGCGCTCGACCCCGAGTCGGGCTTCCTGTACGTGCCATCGGTGACGGCGCCGTCGTTCCTGGCCCTGCTGCCCGGTGGCCGTCTCTCAGACATGCACTACATCGCGGGCGGCCGTGGCGGTCAGCTCGCGCCCGGCGTGCCGTTCGTGAAGCCGCCCTGGGGGCGCATCACCGCGATCGACCTGACGACGGGCAACCATGCGTGGATGGTGCCGAACGGCGACACGCCGCCGTTCGTCGCCGAGCGGCTCAAACTGCCGCCGGCCAGCATTCCCAACACGGGCCGCGCCTCGCGCGCCGGCCTGCTGGTGACGCGCACGCTGCTCTTCGCCGGGGAAGGCACGAACGGCAGCGGCAATTTCTGGGTGCTCGACAAGCGCACCGGCGCGCGCATTACGCGACTCGACGTTCCGAGTGGCACGCAAACGGGCATTCCCATGACGTACATGCACGATGGCCGGCAGTACGTGGTGTTCGCGACGACTGCGGGCGGACAGGCGTCGGAGATCGTGGGGTATGCGTTGCCGAAGTAGCGCTACCGCGGGTTAGAACGCGCGCGTCATATCGCCACCGACACCGGAACAAAATCGGTCTTCTCGCGCACACCGCAGTCGGGACAGGGCCAGTCCGCCGGAAGGTCGGCCCACGGCGTACCGGCCGGATATCCTTCGCGCGGGGCACCGCGCTGCGGCGCGTAGGTATATCCGCACCCCGGGCAGCGGTACGCGTCGGCGTCCCACGCTGCGGGCGTCGTGTTGCCGTCGCCCAGAGGCACGGTGACACGTCGAACCGCTGTCGCGTTGGCAGGCGCCGGGTAGCGCGCCAGCAGTCGCGCCCGCGCGTGTGGCGCGAGATTGGCGAGGCGCACGTCACCGTCGTAATGCGCGAGCACCAGCGGATCGACGGTGCGATACCAGAGCGGCGGGATGAGGGCCAGCAGGATCATCCCCGCGTAGCCCGTGGGGAGCACCGGCGCCTCCGCGTGATCACGCAGCGCCTGATACCGCCGCGTGGGATGCGCGTGGTGGTCGCTGTGCCGCTGCAGATGATACAGCAGCACGTTGGTCGTGAGGTGGTTGGAGTTCCACGAGTGACGCGGCGCCACATGTTCGTAGCGCTCGCGTCCCTGTGCGCCAACGCGCTGGCGCAGCAGCCCATAGTGCTCGAGGTAGTTGACCGCTTCGAGCAGCGTGAACCCGATCACCCCCTGCAGCACGAGATACGGCACAATCCCCACGCCCAGCCAGGAGACCATGGCCGTCCAGAGTCCGGCAGACAACAACCACGCGTTCAGCACATTGTTTCCGAGCCGAAACGGATGCTGGCCAATGCGCGCGTATCGTCGCGCTTCGAGTTGCCACGCGCTGCGCAGCGACCCCGCCACGGTGCGTGGCCAGAACCGGTAGAACGATTCCCCCAGTCGGCTACTGGCCGGGTCTTCCGGCGTCGCGACACGCACGTGGTGGCCGCGATTGTGCTCGATGTAGAAATGGCCGTACCAACTCTGCGCGAGCGCGATCTTGGAGAGCCAGCGCTCGACGCGCTCCTTCTTGTGTCCGAGCTCGTGCGCGGTGTTGATCCCGAGTCCGCCAATGAAGCCCACCGTGGTGGAGAGGCCGATGCACTCCGCCACCGAGAGGTCACCGCTGGCGATGACACAAAAGGCGGCCACGAATCCGGCGTACTGCAGCGGCAGAAAGAGAAACGTGACCCACCGGTAGTAGCGGTCGCGCTCCAGCGCGGCGGTCAGCTCTTCGGGTGGGTTGTCACGGTCGACGCCCGTCACGCCATCGAGCAGCGGGACGACCCCCAGGGTGACGATCGGACCAAGCCAGAGCCAGATGCCGGCGCCGGTCGCGGCGTGGAACCCCAGCGCCAGCCACGGCAGGAGTGGCATGGTGAGTGCAATGGCCCAGAGGTACCGCTTGTGATCCTGCCAGGTCGCCGGTGTCATTTCGTTGAACATACAGCAGTGCAAAGTGGCGGTAAGGCAGGTCGCCGAGGGGTTTCGTTTCGCCGTGTGCGGTTCGTTAGATTGCCCACACTCGACAGGGGCGTCCCGCAGTGCGCGGGGCTGAGAAGCACCCTTTGAACCTGACCCAGATCATGCTGGCGTAGGGAGTCGCGGTCGCCACGGGCGCAGGTGCCGCCCGGCGCGCGCGGCGGCCTGCGTCGCCCGAGGCCTCATGCCACGACACTCACTGACCCCGGCTGACGCGCTCGGCGCCCTGCGCGCCGAAGTGCCGCTCACCCAGTGCATCACGAACTATGTGGCGATGAACATCGCCGCCAACACGCTGCTCGCCGCGGGCGCGGCGCCGGCCATGGTGCACACCGTGGAGGAGAGTGGCGACTTCGCGCGCATCTCGCGCGCTGTGACCATCAACATTGGCACGCTCTCCCCCGCATGGGTGCAGGGCATGCTGGCCGCCGCCACGGCGGCCAACGCGGTGGGCACGCCGTGGGTGCTCGATCCCGTCGCGCACTTCGCGTCGCCGTACCGGGCGCAAGCCGCGCGCGAGCTGCTGGCGCTGCGCCCCACCATTCTGCGCGGCAACGCCAGCGAAATCCTCGCGCTGGCCGGCGGTGATACCACGGCTCGCGGGGTCGATGCGGCCGATCCGGTCATGGCCGCCGAGCCGGCGGCCCGCGCCCTCGCGAAGCAGACGGGCGGCGTGGTGGTGGTGACGGGCGCCATCGACCTCGTCACCGACGGCGCCCGTGTGGCCACCATCACGGGTGGCTCGTCGCTCATGCCGCAAGTCACCGCTCTCGGCTGCTCGCTGACGTGCCTGATCGGTTCGTACGCGGCCGTCGCCGCGCCGCTCGAGGCGGCGGTGGCGGCGCTCGTCCTGTTCGCGCACGCGGGGGAGCGCGCTGGCCGCGAGGCCGAGGGCCCGGGATCGTTCGGGTGGCGCTTCCTCGATGCCCTGG
>VYME01000117.1_pt1 | contig 35974 bp, 31 predicted proteins | sample 5115281 | NCBI WGS metagenome assembly VYME01 (sample SAMN12291780, study PRJNA351875) | freshwater metagenome | isolation source: freshwater lake | place: USA: Michigan, Wintergreen Lake | collected 2013-08-08
GCCGGAATCGTTTCGAGCAGCGCCTTCGTGTAGCGATGGCGCGGCCGCCCGAATACATCCTCCGTCGGCCCGTGTTCGACGATCCGGCCCGCATACATCACCGCGACGCGAGAACATGTCTCCCCCACCACGCCGAGATCGTGGGTGATCAGCAGACAGGCGAGCCCGAGTTCCCGCCGCAAACGCTCGATCAACCCCAGAATCTGCGCCTGCACGGTCACGTCGAGCGCCGTCGTCGGCTCGTCGGCGATCAGCAGCTTCGGTTCGCACGCCAGCGCCATCGCGATCATCGCACGCTGGCGCTGGCCGCCCGACAATTGATGCGGATAGCGCTCGAGCAGCGTGCGTGAAGCGGGAATGCCGACAAGATCGAGAAGCTCGGCCGCACGCGACGCAGCGGCGCGCGCGCTCATCGACCGATGGATCGCCAACGTTTCGCCGATCTGATCGCCGATCGTGAATACGGGGTTGAGCGATGTCATCGGCTCCTGGAAGATCATCGCGATCTCCCCGCCGCGCACGCCGCGTATCTCCGCGTCGGAAAGTTGCAGCAGATCGCGCCCGCCGAATTCGATCCGACCGCCGGCAATCGCCAGCGGCGGCGACGCGATCAGACGCAGGATCGACAAGGCGGTGACGCTTTTGCCGCAGCCGGACTCGCCGACCAAGCCGAACGCCTCGCCCGGCATGATCTCGAACGATACGTCTTCGACGAGCTTCACGCCGCCGAGCGCGATCGTCAGCCCGTCGACCCGCAGAACCGGATCGGTCATGCGGCTTTGGCGAGCGAACCGCCGGTCATCGGATGCGGCACGCCCGTGGTCGTGGGCAGGCTGAGCGACAGGCTGCGCAGCGAGCGTACCGCGAGGAAACCGAACAATTCGGCTTCGAGATAGTCGCCGTTCCAGCCGACGGCCTCGACCGGCTCGACCGGTACGCCCAAACGGTCCTGGAGCCCGTCCATGAAGAAGCGGTTGAGCCGTCCGCCCCCGGTCACCAGCCAGCGCAACGGCTTGGCGGGAACATGGTCGATCGCGGCAGCGGTCGCTTCGACCGTGAATGCCGCGAGCGTCGCCGCACCGTCGGCGTCGCCCAGAAGATCGACGATCTTCGCACGCGCGTGGAAATCGTTGCGGTCGAGCGACTTTGGCGGCTTGGCAGCGAAGAACGGATTGGACATCAATTCGGCCAGCACGCGCGTTTCGACGTTGCCGGACGCGGCAAGCTTGCCGCCTTCGTCGAAGGGCATGTTGCGCCGGCGTCGGACGAAGTCGTCGAGCAGTGCCGAGGCAGGGCCGGTATCGAACGCGATCGTCGTATCGCGATCGATATAGGTGACGTTGCCGACGCCGCCGAGATTGAGAACCATCAGCGGCTTCGGCAGCGGCTCGGCCAAAGCACGATGATAAAGCGGCGCAAAAGGCGCGCCTTCGCCCCCCGCCGCGACATCGGCGTGACGGAACCGCGTGATGACGTCGCGGCCCAACGCCTTGGCCGCCCGGGCGCCGTCGGCGAGCTGGCGGGTGAAGCGCTTCTCCGGTCGATGCCATACGGTCTGGCCGTGCATGCCGACGATATCGACCGCCGCCAAATCGACGCCGTTGCCGGCCGCGAAACGCTGGATCGCCGCGACATGCGCGTCGGTCGTACGCGCCTCGAGCTCGGTCAGCGGATCGATCTCCGCGCGAGCCGGGTCGGCGAGGAACTCGAGCAGCTCCGCGCGCAATTCCGCCGGATAGGGATAAGATCCGCCTTTGCCGCTTCGCTCGACGCGCTCGCCGTCGCTGCGCAGAAGCGCCACGTCGATCCCGTCCATCGACGTACCGCTGATTGCTCCGATCGCGGTTAGGAAATCGCCTGCCGCCATCCGATCCCCCTGCAAAGTGGATTGCAATTGGTATTGTAGAGGACTATACATCCGGGTACTCACCTTATGCAATCGGCACGCGGGAAGCTGCGGCCACGACGGGGGGCATCCATGCGCAAGAATTGGTTCGGCGCGCTCGCTTTGGCGGGTGCGATCGTGTTCGCGAACGGCGCGTCCGCACAGACGATCGAATTGGCAGTCGACGGCTCGCCCGCCGGCCTCGATCCGCACATCGTCACCGCGTTCAACTCGGTGCAGATCGTCAGCGGCACGATCTACGAGTCGCTGACCACGATCGACAAGGATCTGCGCACCGTGCCGGGTCTTGCCGAATCCTGGCACATATCCCCCGACAATCTGACCTATACGTTCCGCCTGCGCGCGGGCGTCGTTTTCCACGACGGCAAGCCGGCCGAGGCCGCCGACGTTGTCGCGAGCCTAAAGCGGGTCATGTCGCCCGCGATCGCTTCGCCGCTGGCCTCGCGCCTCGCGTCGGTCGCCGATGCGACGGCGCCCGATGCGCGCACGGTCGTAGTGACGCTCAAAGAGCCGACGGCTCCGCTGCTGACCGCGCTCGCTTCCATCGCGATCGTGCCGCGTGGTCTCGAAGCCGATAAAGACGGCTTGCAGCGCGCGCCGATGGGAACCGGCCCCTTCAAGTTCAAGGAATGGCAGCCCAACGGATTCATCGCACTTGAAAAGAACGCCGGCTACTGGGACAAGGCCAAGCCGCGCGTCGACGGCGTGAAGTTCAATATCGTGCCGGAATCGGCGACGCGCCAAGTGGGCTTGGCAAGCGGCCAGTACCAGATCCTGCCGAACATAGACGCGGCGACGGCGTTGCAACTGCGCGGCCGTCCGAACGTGCGCTTGGTCGATACGCTCGAACTCGCCTACACGCTGATCGGCATGAACGTGTCGAAGCCGCCCTTCGATAATCCCAAGGTCCGCGAAGCGCTCAACTACGCGCTCAACCGCCAGGAAATCGTCCAAGCGGCGCTGTTCGGTGCGGGCGTGCCCGGGGGATCGTTGTCGCCCGCCCTGAAGGACTGGGCGGTCGACGTCGCGAGCTTCCCGTGCTTCCGCCACGATCCGGCTAAGGCCCAGGCATTGCTGCGCGAAGCGGGTGTCACGGCGCCGATCGCGATCACGCTTCTGGTGCTGCCGCGCCAGGATATCCGCGACATCGCGCAGGTCGTGCAGCAACAGCTGAACCGCGCGGGCTTCCGCGTCGAGCTGCGCATTCCGGAAATCGGCCAGTTCGTCCAGGATTGGCGCAACTCGAATTTTGACGCCTTCGCGTCGACCAATGCGGGTTCGACCGATCCGGACGACTACTACTACCGCACGTTCCGCACGGGCGGCTCGACCAACGTGTTCAAGTATTCGAACCCGGAGCTCGACAGGCTGCTCGACACGGGCCGTCGCGAAACGGCGATGCCCGCGCGCAAAGCCGCCTACGACCGCGCCCAGGCGATCCTCGCTTGCGAGGGCCCGGCCGCGACGCTCACCTACGGCCAGCTCTACACGGCGATGCGCAACAACGTGCAAGGCTTCGACATCATCGCGAACCGCTCGCTGATGAGCCTGTCGAACGTCGTGCTCGGCCGCTGACGGCATAAAGGGCGGGACGCCGCGCGTATCGCGGCCCCGCTCCTTTTTGTTCTACCCCGCATGTCGCGGAGCTTCCTTGTCACCCGCATCGTCGATCTCGCGATCGTTCTGATCGGCGTGTCGATGCTGACCTTTCTCATGATCCGCCTCGTCCCCGGCGATGCCGTGGCGATCATGCTCGGCGCCAATGCCGAAGTGACGGTCGAGCGGATGAACGAACTGCGCTCACGTCTCGGCCTCGACCAGCCGATTCCGGTGCAATACGCGCAATGGCTCGGCGACCTGCTGCGCGGGGACTTCGGCAAATCGCTCTGGACGGGCAAGCCGGTGCTTCAGGAGATCGCCGTTCATCTCCCGCCCACCCTACAACTTGCGGGACTGAGTCTGCTGCTCGGCGCGGGCCTTGCCGTTCCTTTGGGCGTCGCGATGGCGCGCTTGCGCGGCGGCTGGCGCGAAACGGCCCTCCAGATCGCCTCGGTCGTCGGCCTCACCGTGCCGTCCTTCTGGCTCGGCATCATGATGATCCTGGCGCTGACGAGCTTCGCGCCGGAGCTTCAATTGCTCGGCTATGTGCCGTTCACGGAAGATCCGGCGGGCAACATCGCGCGCTTGCTGCTGCCCGCGATCGCCCTCGCCTTACCAATCCTCGCCAATCTCGCGCGTCTCGTTCGTTCGGCAATGCTCGACGCGCTGGCGCAGGACTACGTGCGCACGGCGCGCGCCAAGGGCGTATCGGAGCGCTCGGTGCTTTTCAAACATGCGCTGCGCAACGCGCTGATCCCCTTCGTCACCAGCGTGGGTATCATGACCGGATATCTGCTGGGCGGAGCGATCGTCGTCGAGCAAGTCTTCGCGATCCCCGGTCTCGGCCGGCTGATCCTCGGCGCGATATCTGAACGCAACTATCCGCTGCTCCAAACGGCGATTTTGCTGGTGACGTCGGGATTCGTCCTGGTCAATTTCGCCGTCGACCTGCTCTATGCGGTGATCGATCCGCGCGTACGGTTGGAAGCGGACCAATGAGCGCGCGCCAGAACAAGCTCGCCATTTTCGCGGGCGCGTTGACGGCTATGTTGGTCGCCGCCGCCTTTCTCGCGCCGCTTGTCGCTCCCTACGATCCGCTCGCGCAGAACGTGATCCAGAGGCTGAAAGGGCCAACCGGATCGCATTGGCTCGGCACCGATCAATTCGGCCGCGACACGCTCTCGCGCATCCTTTACGGCATGCGCGCCTCACTGGCGATTTCGGGCGGTGCCGTGGGGGCCGCATTGATCGCGGGCGGCGCCATCGGTCTCGCCGCCGCCTTCTATCGCGGCTGGATCGAGCGCGTTTTGATGCGCGCGATGGACGTATTGTTCGCCTTTCCGGTGATCCTTCTCGCCATCGCGATTATCGCCATCCTCGGACCGGGCGCGGTCACCACGGCCATCGCCATATCCGTCGTCTATACGCCCATCTTCGCGCGGCTGCTACGCGGCCCCGCCCTGTCGATCGTGGAAAGCGACTACGTTCTCGCCGCACGCTCGATCGGCGCTTCGGATATCCGCATCGCGCTGCTGCATGTGCTGCCCAACCTCGCCAGCATCGTACTGGTGCAGACGAGCCTTCTGCTGTCGGCCGCGATCTTGGTAGAAGCCTCTCTGTCCTTCCTTGGCCTCGGAACGCAACCGCCGGCGCCGTCGCTCGGCACGATGCTGTCAGAAGGGCGGAACTTTCTGATGCTATCGCCATGGAACTCGATCTTTGCCGGGCTCGGCATTCTGATTCTGTCTTTCGCACTGAATCTGCTGGGCGACGCATTGCGCGACGCGCTCGACCCGCGCTTGCGGCGCGCATCGTGAAAATCCGGAAGGCGGTCCCGGCGGATTTCGCGGCCATTGCCGAGATCGCCGCGGCGGGCTATCGCCACGCGTTCGGCACGATCCTGTCGCAAGCCGCCCTCGCCGAACGCTCCGCCGTGCATTTCGCGCAGCGTTTTGCCGCAGAAGCCGTGCCGCCGGTTCTGGCCGAGGATGAAAAGGGGCGCCCAATCGGGTTCCATCTGACCCATGGCGGCACGCTGCATATGCTGTTCGTCGATACGGATGTTCAGGCGCGCGGCGCGGGTGCGGCGCTACTGGCCGATGCCGAGGCGCGCGGCGCCGTACGCCTCGAATGCTTCCGCGACAACAAGGCCGCGCGCCTGTTCTACGAGAAACGCGGCTGGATCCACGCTCGCGACTACGCGCGCGAGTTCGTCGGCGACGGCTACGCCTTCGTCGAATACGTCAAGCCGGCAGACTAGGATCCGGCGCGTTTCAACTCGCGCGCTTCGGCGACGAAATCGTAGCGATCGCCGCGATAGGCCGAGCGCGTGAACTCGACCGGCGTGCCGTCGGCCAGGAATGCGCGTCGTTCGATGCGCAAGACGGCGGCGCCGGGCGGCACGCCCAGCAACGACGCCTCCTCCGGCGAGGCGAGCGAGGCTTGCAAACGTTGCAATCCGCGCACCGGCCGGAAGCCGCGCTTTTCGAGCGCGCTATAAAGCGAGCCTTCGGCGGGCGCGAAACCTTCGAGGAATTGCACGGGCACGCAAGCGCGCTCCACCGCCAGCGGCTCGCCATCGGCGGTGCGCACGCGCGACAGGCGCACGATCTTCGTGCCCATGCCCAGCGCCAAGGCCAACGCTTCCTCCGGCGTGGGCAATCCCGTCGCGTGCTTTAAAACGGTGAAGCCCGGCGCCTTGCCCCGGCTCGCCATATCGGCCGAGAACCCGGCGAGCAACGCCGCCGATTGTTCGATGCGCGGCGCGATATAAGTACCCGATCCGTGGCGGCGCGACAGCAAGCCTTCGCGGAACAGCGCGTCGATCGCCTTGCGCACCGTGACGCGCGAAATACCGGTCGTTTGGCTCAGTTCGCGTTCCGACGGCAACGCGTCGCCGACTTTGATATTGCCGTCGGCGATCCGCGTGCGGATCGCGTCGGCAAGCTGGAGATAGAGCGGCGTGGGACTCGCTTCGTCCAGCGTAAGCCTCGAAAACGGCCGCTTCATGCCGGCATTCCCAGTGAAGCGAGCGCCTGGCGCAGATTGCCGCCGGTCTTGCGCAGCAACGCACGCGCCTGGGACGCCGAAGCGCCCGAGCGTAGCATCACGGCGGTTTTCACGTCGCCCCCGGCCGAGTCGAGCGCTTGGCGCGCCGCCGCGATGGAACAATCGCAAAGCTCGGCGACCATCGCCGCGGCGCGTTTGCGCAGCTTGTCGTTGGTCGGGCGCATATTCACCATTAGACCGCGGTGGATGCGCCCCAAGCGGACCATGATTGCGCTCGACAGCAGATTAAGGACGACCTTCTGTGCCGTACCCGCCTTCATCCGTGTCGAGCCAGCTATTACCTCGCTGCCCGTCTCCGCCAGAATAGGAAACGAAGCCGCCTTGAGCAGCGGCGCGTTGCGATTGGATGCGACGGCGATCGTCACCGCGCCGCGTTTGCGCGCTTCGCGCAACGCCGCCAGCGTGAAGGGCGTCGTGCCGCTCGCGGCCACGCCGATCACCACATCGCCGCGCCCCACGCGCGCGGCACGTATCGCCGCAGCGCCAGCCTTGCCGTCGTCTTCGGCGCCTTCGGCGCTGCGCGTCAACGCGCGTGAACCGCCCGCCATCGCGAACACGACGCGGCTTTCCGGCCAGTCGAAGGTCGGCGGCAATTCCGCGCCGTCCTGAACGGCGATGCGGCCGGACGTCCCCGCCCCGGCATAGACAAGCCGTCCTTTCGTCCCCAACGCCGCCGACGCGGCCTCCACCGCACGCGCGAGTGCGGGCAACGACGCGCGCACGGCGGCCACGGCGCTCGCTTGGCCTTCCCACATCGCTTCGAGAACATCGGCGACGGGCCAAGCGTCGAGCTCGACGAAGCGCCGATCGGAGTTTTCGGTTGTCATGGCATCGCCCGGACCTTAATAATACCACTATATAACCTTTTGCCGCGCGCGACAATACCAGTCGGCCTGGAGCGGATCGCCCATGAACATCGAAGCCCGCTTCTTCGCGCTGGCTGTTCTCGGCATCGCCCTGCTCACCGGGATGGATGCCCTCGCCAAGGCGCTGGCGGCCGCGTACGGCACGCTTCAGATCGTTTTCTTTCGCTACGCCGTATCGCTGCTGTTGTTCACGGCGGCCATCCCGCTGTTGCGCCCGCAATGGCCGCGCCGCGAACGTCTTGGCGCGCATGCCGCGCGCGCGGTGCTGACGGTCGCCACCGGCGTCACGTTTTTTTACGCGCTGGGCAAGCTGCCCTTCACCGAAGTCTTCGCCATCGCCTATACCGGCCCGATCTTTGTCGCGTTGTTCGGCGCACTGCTGCTCCGTGAAAGGGTCGGCGGGCCGACGGTGGCGGCGATCGCCTGCGGTTTCGCGGGCGTGCTGATCATCGCGGTGGACGGCCCCGCCGGCCAAGGCGACACGCGGCAATGGCTGGCTTTGGCCTGCGCGATCGCCTCCCCGGTCAGCTACGCTTTGGGCGTCGTGCTGCTGCGCTCGCAAACCCTGCACGAAAGCGTGCCGACGATTCTGATCGTCCAAGCGGCGATGGTAACCGGCGGCTTGGCGATCCTCGCTGGATCGAGCTTCCGCGCGCCCGATTTCGCAGATTTCTGGAAGATCTGCGGCATCGGCTTACTGGGCGCGGCCGGCATTTATGCCTTTTCTGCCGCCATTGCGAAACTGAAAGCCGCGCAAGTTGCCGCGGCGGACTATACGGGGCTGATCTGGGCCGCGATGATGGGTTACTTTGCTTTCGGCGAGACGCCGCGTCCGGCGCTGTGGATCGGCGCCACGCTGATCCTCGCGGGCTCCGCGACGATGCTTCTCGTCAAATCGAAAGCCGCGAAGAAGGCCTAGCTCGCGCGCGCAAGCCGAATTGCGCCGGAGACCGCGTCCTTCAGCGGCGGAGTCAAGCGGCGGCGGACGTCGGGCGAGAGCCAGGCCTCGAGCGCGCTCGCCAGACCGCCCAGCAACGCGACGCGCGGTGCCCCTTGCGCGACGAGCGCGCGTACCAAACCGTCGATCTGCTCGGCCGCCCCTTGTACGATCCGGCGCGCGGCCGGATCGCCCGCATCGGCATGGCGCATCACCAATGGCGCAAAGGTCGCGTACTCCGTCGCGCTCGCCTTATCCATCCATTCGACCGCGGCGATGGGGTCGTCGCCGAAGCGCGCCATTACCGCGCGCAATAAGGCGCTGGGCTCGTGCCGCCCGTCATGCGCGCGCAGCGCCACGCGCACGGCATGCAGGCCAAGATCGGCGCCGCTGCCTTCGTCGGAAATCGGGAAGCCGTAACCGCCCACGCGCAGATCGCGCCCCGCGACGCGACCGATACCGACCGAGCCCGTTCCGACGATCACGATGGCGCCGTCTGCGCCATCATGCGCGCCCAGGCACGCGGCTATCGCGTCGGTGTCGTACGCCGCCGATGCGAAAGGATGCGGCAAATCCCGCAAGGCCTCGGGGAATCCTTTCCGGTTATAACCGGCGATCCCGAAACCGGCGCGCGCACGGACGAGATCGCCGTCGCGAAGGCCCGCTTCTTCCGCCGCCGCGCGCCAAGCGGTCTCGATCGCGGCCGAGAGCTTCTCGATCCCCAGACGCGTCGTCGCCGGGCCGGCGATGCCTTGACCCAGGACGGTTCCCGCATCGTCTTCGAAGCGCGCGCGGCAGCCCGTACCGCCGCCATCCACGCCGAGGTAGATTGCGTCGCTCATCTCAATCCCGCACGCGTTCGATCGTCGCCCCGCAGCGTACGAGCTTGCGCGCAAGATCCTCGTAGCCGCGGTCAAGGTGATAGACGCGATTGACGGTCGTGCGCCCTTCGGCGGCAAGGCCCGCGAGAACCAGGGACACCGACGCACGCAGATCGGTCGCCATCACCGGCGCGCCGACCAGCTTGGGCCGGCCGCGCACCACGGCGGTCGAACCGCGCAACGTGATATCCGCCCCCATGCGCGACAATTCGGGCACGTGCATGAAACGGTTTTCGAAAATCGTTTCGCGGATCGTCGACGTACCGTCGGCGATCGCCATCAGCGCCATAAGTTGCGCCTGCAGGTCGGTTGGGAATCCTGGATAGGATTCGGTGGTCACGTCGATCGCGGAAACCTTACCCTCGCGCGCGACCATCAAGCCGCGATCGGTGGGAAAGAGTCGCACGCCAGCCGTTTCGAGGATTTGGGCCGGTGCGCCGAGATGCTCGAGCCTTGCGCCCGTAAGTTCGAGATGTCCACCGGTGATCGCCGCGGCGATCGCATAGGTTCCGGCCTCGATCCGATCAGGGATCGTGTGATGGCGCGCCGGACGCCAAACGGTGGGCCCGGACACCGAAATCCGATGCGTGCCCGCGCCTTCGATCTTGGCCCCCATCGCCGCGAGGCACGCGGCGAGATCGAAGACCTCCGGTTCGCAGGCCGCATTGACGATCTCGGTCTCGCCCTTCGCATAGGTCGCGGCCATCATCGCGGTCTCTGTGGCGCCGACCGAGGGCGACGGCAGCAATACGCGCCCGCCGGTCAAACCCGACGGCGCGGCGGCGACGATCATGCCGCCGTCGACGCCGGCTTGCGCGCCAAGCTGCGCCAGAACCTTCAAATGCAGGTCGATGGGTCGCGCGCCGATCGCGCAGCCGCCGGGCAACGAGACATGCGCCTTGCCGAAGCGCGCAACCAGCGGTCCCAGCACCAGGACAGTCGCGCGCATCTTGCGCACGACATCGTACGGCGCCTCGACATGCTCGGCGACGGCGGCATCGAGCGTGGCTTCGTGCACACCGTTGGCGGAGATCTTCACGCCGTGCCGGCCGACGACCGACAGCATATTCGTGACATCCGCCACGGCCGGCAGATTGGTCAGCGTCAGCGACTCCGGACTCAGCAGCGAAGCCGCGATCTGCGGCAACGCCGCATTCTTGGCGCCGGCGATCGCGACCGTTCCTTCCAGCCGCCGCCCGCCGTCGATCAATAGCCTGTCCATCAACCCGGGCCCTTCGTGGCGCACGAAACCATATCCGCGACTAAGTGGCTTTAGACTGGTGTTGTCAAGAGTCGTAGCTTGGGCCCAAGCGGATCGCCGAGATGGCGGCGAGAGTGACGGGTCGGTGCATCCGTCGTGCTTCCTTCGGCATTAACAAATGCCTCTCGGCGCCGCGGAGAAAATACTCGTTCGAACGCGCGCCAGCCCGGTTCATCGCCGGGTGAGTGATGGTGGACGAATTTGTCATGCCGGTCGCCACGCCATCGTGTTCGCATCTATAGCCGCCCGCGAAACGCGGTCCTTGCATCTGGCGACCGGGCCGCTTGCATCGCGTTCGGTGCCATTCCACTACGGACACCGCCATGCGCTGACCGACAGCTATCGGCGGCGCTTAGCTCGCCTCAACATCCTGAAGCCGCTTGTCTTTTCCTACACCACGCCATTTCGTAACAGTCTATTGCGAGGCGATTGAAATTGTACATTTTCGAACGATGTAATCGAAGTTCGGCCAAATAAAACATAAGGAGATGCCTAACATGCGACGCTTAGCTTTGGGCTTATTCCTAGCCGCCGCCGCGCTTTGGATTCCCGCCTCCCGCGCCCAAGCGGCCGACGCCGCCGCCGGCGAAGCCGTCTTCAAGCGCTTCTGCACCGCCTGCCACATCGCGACGGCCGAAGGCCGCCGCGGCGTCGGCCCGACCTTGTTCGGCGTCGTCGGCCGGAACTCCGGTAGCGTCGATGGCTTCCGCTATTCGAACGCCAACAAGAACGCGAACATCACGTGGACGCCCGAGATCCTCGACAAGTATCTGACGAGCCCGAAGGACGTCGTGCCCGGAACGATCATGACCTTCGCCGGCGTCAAGAACGACACCGAGCGCGCGAACCTGATCGCGTATCTGCAAACCCTGAAGTGATCCCGCGCCGGATCAGGCCCGCAAGGGCCTGACCACCGCTTCCTGGCCAAACCCGTCCAACGCCGCGCGCACGATCTGCGCGGCGTTGAGACCGGCCTCGTCATACATCCGCACGGGCGTATCGTGTTCGATGAAACGATCAGGCAGCGTCAGCGTACGGATCTTCAAACCCTGATCGAGCAAGCCGTCGCGCGCGAGCGCATGCAGCACAAAGGCGCCGAAGCCGCCCATCGCGCCCTCCTCGACCGTGATAAGCATTTCATGCTCGCGCGCCAGACGCGCCAATAGCGCTTCGTCCAGCGGCTTGGCGAATCGCGCGTCCGCGACCGTCGTCGAATAGCCGCGCGCGCCCAGTTCGTCGGCGGCTTTCAGACATTCACCCAAACGCGTCCCGAGCGAGAACAGCGCGATCTTCGATCCTTCGCGCAAGATGCGGCCCTTGCCGATCGGCAGAACTTCGCCAACGGACGGAAGCGCAACGCCCGTCCCTTCGCCACGTGGGAAGCGCACGGCGCTGGGGCCGTCGTCGATCGCCGCCGCCGTCGCAACCATATGGACGAGTTCGGCCTCGTCGGCCGGCGCCATGATCGTGAATCCCGGCAACGCGCCGAGGAAGCCAAGATCGAACGATCCGGCATGGGTGGGGCCATCGGCGCCGACAAGCCCCGCGCGATCGATCGCGAAGCGCACCGGCAGCTTTTGCAGCGCCACGTCGTGCACGATCTGGTCGTAGCCGCGCTGAAGGAAGGTCGAGTAGATCGCCGCGAAAGGCTTGTAGCCTTCGCAAGCAAGGCCGGCCGCGAAGGTCACCGCGTGTTGTTCGGCGATGCCGACATCGAAACTGCGCGTCGGGTGACGTTTGGCGAAGCGATCCAAACCGGTGCCCGTCGGCATCGCAGCGGTGATCGCGACGATCTTCGGATCGGCATCGGCCGCCGCGCACAACGCGTCGGCGAATACCGAGGTATAGGCGGGCGGGCCCGCTTTGGGCTTGGCTTGCGTGCCGGTGACGACGTCGAACTTGGCCACGCCGTGATACTTGTCGGGTGCCGCTTCGGCGGGCGCGTAGCCCTTGCCCTTCTGCGTCACCACATGGATCAGGATCGGGCCCTTGCGCTCGCTGTTGCGCGCGTTGCGCAAGATCGGCAGCAAATGGCCGAAATCGTGGCCGTCGATCGGCCCGAGATAATAGAAGCCGAGCTCCTCGAACAACGTGCCGCCGATCGCCATGCCGCGCGTATAGGTGTCGATCTTGCGCGCCGCTTCGTGGATCGGGCGCGGCAGATGCGCGGAAACGCGCTTGCCGATTTCGCGCAAATGAACGAAGCCGGGCGACGACAGCAGGCGCGAGAGGTAGTTGCTCATGGCACCCACGGGGCGCGCGATCGACATGTCGTTGTCGTTGAGGATGACGATCAGGCGCGATTTCATGGCACCCGCATTGTTCATGGCTTCATACGCCATACCGGCGGACATCGCGCCGTCGCCGATCACACAGATGACGTTATTGTCGCCGCCGTCGAGATCGCGCGCCACTGCCATGCCGAGCCCCGCCGATATCGACGTCGACGAATGCGCTGCGCCGAATGGATCGAATTCGCTTTCGCTGCGCTTGGTGAACCCGGACAACCCGCCGCCTTGGCGCAGCGTACGGATACGGTCGCGCCGTCCGGTCAGTATCTTGTGCGGATAGGCCTGGTGGCCGACATCCCAAATGATCTTGTCGCGAGGCGTATCGAACACATGATGCAGCGCGACCGTCAATTCAACGACGCCCAGGCTGGCCCCCAAATGACCGCCGGTGACGGAAACCGCCGACACCGTTTCCGCGCGCAGCTGATCGGCAAGTTCCGCCAATTGGACGTCGGGCAGAGCCCGCAGATCGTCGAGATCGCCGATGGCGTCCAGCAATGGTGTCTGCGTCATATCCGCCTCCCTTCGTTCGACGGCGCCCTGAATTCCCTCAGGCTGCGCGTTGCAAGGTCAACCGCGACCAGATCGCCGAGAGCGAGCCGACGAGATGGTCGATATCGGCCGAGCTATGCGCGGGCGTGGGCGTGATGCGCAAGCGTTCGGTGCCGCGCGGCACGGTCGGATAATTGATCGGCTGTACGTAGATCGCGAACTCCGTCATCAGCTCGTCGCTGATGCGTTTGCACAGCACCGGGTCGCCGACCATCACCGGCACGATATGGCTGTCGTTCGCCAAGACCGGAATGCCCGCGCGCGAAAGCTTGCCGCGCAATTCCGCGACGCGCGCGCGCTGCAATTGGCGCTCGACGTCGCTGTCGCGCAGATGCTTGATACTGGCCAGCGCTCCCGCCGCGACCGCCGGCGGCAGCGAAGTCGTGAAGATGAAACCCGAGGCGAAGCTACGTACGAAGTCGCATAGGGCGGCCGACGCAGCGATATAGCCACCGACAACGCCAAACGCCTTGCCCAGCGTGCCTTCGATGACCGTCAGGCGATGCGACAGGCCCTCGCGTTCGGCGATGCCGCCGCCGCGCGGCCCGTAGAGCCCGACCGCGTGAACCTCGTCGAGATAGGTCATCGCGCCGTAGCGCTCGGCCACGTCGCAAAGCTCCGCGATCGGCGCGATGTCGCCGTCCATCGAGTAAACGGATTCGAACGCGACCAGCTTGGCGATGCCCGCGGGCAGATCGGCCAGCTTGCGCTCCAGATCGCGCGGATCGTTATGCGCGAAGATGCGACGCGGCGCCCCGGAATGGCGAATGCCTTCGATCATCGAGGCGTGGTTGCCCGCGTCCGACAGCACGACGCAGCCCGGCAGGCGCGACGCCAAGGTCGACAGGCTCGCCCAATTGGACACGTAACCCGACGTGAACAGCAGCGCCGCTTCCTTGGCGTGCATCGTCGCGAGCTCGCGCTCGAGCAGCAGATGATAATGGTTGTTGCCGGAGATGTTGCGCGTGCCACCCGCCCCCGCACCGCAGCGGTCGAGCGCTTCGTGCATCGCGGCGAGAACGGCGGGATGCTGGCCCATGCCGAGATAATCGTTCGAACACCAGACGGTGACCGGTCGGCCTTGGCCGTCGATATAGGATGTGGCGGTCGGAAATTCGCCGCGCCGCCGCTCCAGATCGGCGAAAACGCGATACCGACCCTCCGCCCGAAGACCGTCGAGTTTCTCGCCGAAAAACGCTTCGTAATTCATGACGCTCTTTCCTCCCCCTTCGACGCCGCCGGCGTGTTCGCCGCGCTGACGTCCTTCGCCCCAGCACCCCAAAGCCGCGACTGCGGGATCGGAAGCACCATCATCAGATGTTCGAGAATGGCGAGGCTCAACAGCGTCGCCAGAATGACCGCCTCGACGCCCGCGTGGCCCGAAGCCTCGAGCGTCAGCGCGTACTTCCAGAGCGGCAGCGCCGTCAAAGCCGCGAGCCCCACCGTCGCCGGCAGAAGCGGCGTCGCGGGCCCGCGCGAGAAATAGGTGCCGAGATAGCGCAAACGCGGCGGAAGCAGTTCGTCGCCGAGATTCGGCACGCCGAAATGCAGGTTGAGTTTCGCGAGAAGCCGCATCACCCACAGCACCGCGAAAACCCAGAAAGCCGCCTTGTTGTCGCCCGACCAGACGGCAACGAGGATCGCAATCCCGGCGGCGATTAACGCTAGCTCATGATGCAGAACGGCGCGCACCGCGAAGCCGAATCGCGCCACCCCGCGCGACGGCGGACAAGGGCTGCGCAACGGGCCAACGACGAAGCCTGTCAGCAAGGCGAGCTCGACAAATCCCCAAATCGCCAGCGTGCCGGCAAACGCGGCGTAGGCGCCCATCGTGGTCTGGCGATCGGCGCTCCACATCACCAGCGCCAAGCCCGCGACGGCGAGAATGGCGGCACCGGCGAGACTCGCGGGGAACGTTCGGCTCGGCAACCGATCGAGACGTAGGATCAGCGCGGTCGCACTCCACCAAGCGGCGATGACGCAGCCGATCGGCAGAAGCAATGCGAACCACGCGTCCACGGGATCACCAGGCTGGCGCCATGCGGACGTTCTCGCGCGGCGCTACTTGCACCGCCGGCAACATGAACAGCCGCGCGATCGTCACGGCCGCGCGCGCGGCCACGCCCACGCGCGTCAAGGCGCCGCCGATACCGCCGCGCGCCTTTGCAGAAGCATTGACCGCGCTCAACGCCACAAGCTTATCGAGCAGCGGCTTGAACTTCGGATGCTCCACGTCCAGCACCAGCGGGAATATCTGCTTGCAGCACTCGTTCGTGATCCGGAAAACCTGGAAATCGTAATCGTCCGGATTGAAGCCCAGAGCAGCGTTCAATTGCGGACGCATGTGGTCGCGGACATACATGGTCGCGTAAACGGCCAGCAGGAAGAAGCGTATCCACAGCTTGTTCCTGCCGCGAAGCAGCTCGGGTTGTGCCTGCATCATCAGCGCGAAGGCTTCGCCGTGCCGGAACTCGTCATTGCACCAGCGCTGGAACCACAGAAAAATCGGATGGAAGCGCAGATGCGGGTTGCGCTCCAGCTGCCGGTAGATCGTGATGTAACGCGCATAACCGATCTTCTCCGAGAGATAGACCGTGTACATGATGAATTTCGGGCTGAAATACTTGTACTTCTTTACCTGCCGCAGAAGCTTTAAGTCGATCCCGAGCCCCAGGTCGCGCAGCGAGTAATTGATGAAATTGGCGTGTCGCGCCTCATCGCGGCTCATGAACTCGAATACTTCCTTGATGTCCGGATTTTTCGCGCGCTTCATGATTTCGGTGTAGAGGATGCAACCCGAATACTCCGCGGTGCACGAACTCACCAGGAACTCGAAGAATTCCTCGCGCAGTGCCGGCGGCAGCGCGTTGACCTCGGCGCGAAAATCGCGATCGCGCTCGAAGTGCTCTTCGTTCGCGTCGGCACGGAATTCGGCCATCAACGCGTCCCAGTCCTTGCGGATCGGCGTGAAATCCATTCGATCCATCGCCGCGTAGTCGGTGCTGTAGAAGTTCGGCGTTAGAACGGTGCTGCGCTTGGCGAGCGCGGTCGACTCGTTCAACGTCGTGCCGGCGGTCATATCGGTCATTTCGCTTCTCCCATGGCGATCGCGCCGCCCGGCAACAGCCGTGCGAACGCCGCCGCATTCGTGGCGCCGAAGGCGCGAAGGTCGATCCGCCGCTCGAGCGCCGGATCTTCGAGCACGATCCGCCCGTCGCCGAAGCGTGCGACGCGGAACGGCGTCTGGGGCCCGAGGCCCGCGTTACGGCGATCGCGCGCCAATCCGCGTAAGGTCGCGCGCAGGAATCCGTCCGTGCCTGGCGCATAGGCGTGGAACACGCGTTCGTCGGCGGCGTCGACTACGTCGATCCCGCCGTCATCGCGATCGACGAAGCGCACGTCGCGCGCGACGGCGGGCGCGCCCGTCGGCAAAGCCGCTTTCTCACCGCCGGTCATCCCCATCAGACGCGACGCCGCCGCACCCGTCACGACCAGCGCGATCATCGCCGCCGCCGCGATCAACGGCGGCCGGGGAAAGGGCGTCTCGCTGACGATCGGCGGGCGGGCGGTCATGCGATCCGGCCTTCCAACCCGACATCGATCGCGTCGCGAACGGAAGAAGGCTCGGGCGAAGCAATCGCCGCGATCTTCGTGGTTGCGCCTTGCGCGCTGGCCGAAAGAGCGTGGGCCAGGGCGTTGGCGACCTTGCCGACCTGCGGGACGCAGCGCAGAACGGGTTCCGGCTGAGCGAACCGCCAAGCTTTGACGTGCGGCCACAGCACGGCGTAGGCGACGCGCTGATCCTTGGCGAGGCTCAGCGAGATTTCGCCCGTTCCGTCCGGACATTCGCGCATCGCCGCCGCAATCACTTGCTTGAACGGCAGATTGACCGTGATCGGCAGGGCGATGCCGGCGCGTACGACCAAGCGCTTGTCGGTCAGCGTATAGACCGTCGTGCGCTCGACCAGCGTCGCATAGCCCCGGAAAAGTCCCAGCGCGGCGAGCGCGAGCGCCGAGAACATCGCAGCCGATGCAGAAAGTTCAGGCAAGCTCGTGCCTTCGATCAGCCCCGAAATAGCGACCCACGCCAGCAGCGCCAGGAAGTACGCGGTCAGATGGCCGAACTTCAGGAAGCGCCAAGCGAAGGCACCTGCATCGGGCCGACCGCGCCACAGCACGCGCTCGCCCGGCGGCAGACGCCGGGGCAACCCCGGCACCGGCTCGAAGTCGAAATCGTCATGGCTCATAGCAGAGCTTCCTGACGCAGCGGCGTAGCATAGAGTGTGCCCGCACCGAAGTAAGCCGCGACCTTCTCCTCCTCCAGCAGCGTGATGCTGTCGGTCTTGGCGGTTCGCGGCACGCCGGCGAATTGTGCGGCGAGGATCGAATTGACGTAAATCCGCTTCTCGCCCGCCATGATGCGCGAGAACATCACCGGAAGCAGAACGCCGGTCCCGCCGGGCAGTTCCACTTCGAAATAGCGGAACATTACTTCCATCCGATCGACCCAGACGTCCCGCACCCTTCCCGCGACCTTGCCGTCGGCGCCAACGACAGCGAAGCCGCGTGGATCGGGATCCTCCTCGGCGACGGTGAAGGACGGATCGGCGCGCAGCGGCACGATCTTCAGATCGCCATGCGCGGTCAGATCGGGCTTATCGGCGCGGCGCGCGTAAGCGCCAGGCCCCATCCCCGACAACATCGGATCGCCGTTCGGCACCAGCGGGGCGCCAGGAAAATTGGCGAGCGGCGTGCCGTTGACCGTTTCGGGCGCTTCTTTGCGCGGCGCGTAGATCGTCGTGCCGTCGTGAAGACGGAAGACCTTCGGCGAGGGCACCGCGGGGAAGCCCTGCACGGTCACGAAGGCGGAGCGATCCGACTCAAGCGGATAGCCCTCACGCTTGTTCTCGCGATGCAGATAGTAGATCAGACCCGCGAAGAACGCCCAGAACACGTAGAGAGCGATCTGCGCCACGTCGATATACGAAGTGACCGAACCTGCCTCCATGACACACGACTCCTTTCCTAGATCCGGTCAGCCTGGATAGCTGGCGAGACCGAACCGTTCCGAAGATGCTTGGCGATCGCGCTGCAGACGCCCCGCCAACGGTCCGATGACCGCGAGCGCCGCGAACAACAGCGAGATTTCGAGGTGATAGACGAACGCGTAACCGGCCGCTGGGCCGAGCATAGCGGGCCCCAATAGGCCGCGCGCACCCAGACCGCCGATCCCGTCGGCGAGGAAGCCGCCCGCCGCGATCGCGAAGCCGGCGGCCGTGGCTTGAACCGCGCTCCAAGCGCCTAGCGCCAAGCCGTTGCCGCCGATATCGGGGAACGTAAGCACCGCCGTCAGCGTTGCGACGGTGAACAAACCACCGCCGAAGCCGATCGCGCCGGCGCCGATCCGGAACAGCCAAGGCGAGTCGAAAGAAGCCGAGAAGATCACGGCCGAAAACGCGACGATGCCGGCCATAAGGCCCAGCGCCGCCAGGCGGAAAGCGTCGGCACCGCGTTCGAGACGATGCGCGGCGAGCGCGAAGGCGGCCAAAGCGCCAACGGCCGCGAGCGCGGTCAGTTCCGTCGTGTCCCCGACCGTCATGTGCAGCACTTGCCCGCCATACGGCTCGAGCAGAATGTCCTGCATGCTGAACGCGGCGGTACCGAGCCCGACCGCGATCAGCAAGCGACGCAACCCCGGAACCGCTGCGAAGCGCGCCCAGGCTTGCGCGAAATCCGGGTGATCGGCGTCGTGGCGCGTACGCGAAGGATCGCGCGCTTCCTGCTTCCACAATGCCACGACGTTAAGGATCAGCGTTGCGACGGCCGCCCCTTGGATCGTTTGGATCAGGCGCAGCGGGTCGAATTCCCGCAGCAGCAGGCCGAAGATCGCGCCGCTTGCGACCGTTCCGAGGAGCAGCATCACGTAAAGCAAGGCGATCGCGCGCGGTCGTTTATCGGCGGGCGCCAAATCGCCGGCCAAGGCGAGCCCGGCCGTCTGCGCCATCGCCAAACCGGCGCCGACCAACAGAAATGCGATCGCCGCCCCGACATGGCCGACCCAAACCGGCCCCTCGCCCGTACCCGACAGCACGAGCAAAGCGAAGGGCATGATCGCGAAGCCGCCGAATTGCAGCAGCGTGCCCGTCCAAACGAAGGGCACGCGCCGCCAACCGAGGAAAGAACGATGCGTGTCCGACCGGAAGCCGATCAGCGCGCGCAAGGGCGCGAAGACGAGCGGTAACGCGACCATGGCGGCGACGAGCGCGACCGAAACATTCATCTCGACGACCAGTACGCGATTGAGCGTGCCGTTGAGCAGCACAACCGCCATGCCGCACGATATCTGGAACAGCGACAGGCGCAGCAAACGGCCGAGCGGCAGGTCGGCGCTCGCCGCATCCGCGAAGGGCAGAAAACGCGGCCCTAGCACGGACCATATCCAGGCGGAACGGCGGACGACGGGGATCATGCGCGCGCGATCTCCATCGCTTGAGACTGGTAGAAGCCGCTGGCGATATGCCGCGTACGTCCGGTGCGCCAGCCCGAAAGGTCCGCCGACTTCACCAGCGACGCGATCAAGCTGTCGGGCCGGACGGGCTCGATCGCCGGGGCCCGGTCGCCGCGCGGGAACAGACGCCCGATAGCGTGCATGACCGCGAGAGCCGGCGTACGCGGTGCGAAGGTGAAGACGATGTTTCCGCGCGTCGCACCGGCGAATGCGCCGAGGACGCGCACCGCGTCGTCCATCCGGTAATGGATCAGCGAGTCCATCGCAACGACGGCGTCGAACGGCCCCATCGCGGCGGCGGCGGCCATGTCGCCCACGCGAAACTCGATTTTGCCGTAGCCCAGATCGCGCGGCGCCCGTTCCTGGGCGAGGGCGATGAGTGTCGGCGACAGATCGACGGCGACGACATGCGCGCCGCGCCGTGCGGCGTCGACGGCCAGCGCCCCCGTTCCGCAGCCGGCGTCGAGAATACGCGCGCCGCGCAGATCGCCCGGCAGCCAATCGAGCAACGTTGCGCGCATGCGATCGCGGCCCGCACGCACGGTGGCGCGGATACGCCCGACCGGCGCGTCCGACGTCAAGCGCATCCACGCTTGCACGGCGGTGCGGTCGAAATAGGTTTCGATGCGGTCGCGAGCTTCGCGATAGGTCAAGGTGTGCATCAGTCGAACCCCAGCAGATCGAATATCTCGCGGTCCTTGAGTGGCTTCGCCTCGAGAATATCGGTGCCCTTCCAAAGGTTCTCGGCGAGTTCGATATAGGACTCGCAAACCTTGTCGAGTTCGGGCGAGCGCTCCATCTCGAACAGCGTTGCCTTCTTCAGGCGCGAACGGCGGATCGCATCGAGATCAGGGAAATGCGCCAGCGTGCGCATGCCCGACGCCGCGTTGTAGCGTTCGATCTGGTCCACACCGGCGCTGCGATTGGCGATCACGCCGCCCAGGCGAACGTCGTAGTTCTTGGCCTTGGCCGCGATCGCCGCGACGATGCGATTCATCGCGAAGATCGAGTCGAAATCGTTGGCCGCGACGACGAGGCCGCGATCCGCATGCTGCAAGGGCGACGCGAAGCCGCCGCACACCACGTCGCCAAGCACGTCGAAGATCACGACGTCGGTATCGTCGAGCAGCCGATGCTCCTTGAGCAGCTTGACGGTCTGGCCAACGACGTAGCCGCCGCAGCCCGTCCCCGCCGGCGGACCGCCGGCCTCGACGCACATCACGCCGTTGTAGCCTTCGAAGACGAAGTCCTCGACGCGCAGCTCCTCGGCGTGGAAGTTCACTTGCTCCAAAACGTCGATGACCGTGGGCATCAGGCGCTTGGTCAAAGTGAAGGTCGAATCGTGCTTGGGGTCGCAGCCGATCTGCAGCACGCGTTTGCCGATCTTCGAGAAGGCGACGGAAAGATTCGACGAGGTCGTGCTTTTCCCGATGCCGCCTTTGCCGTAGACGGCGAAGACTCTCGCGCCTTCGATCTTCATCGTGGGATCGAGATGGACCTGCAGCGATCCTTCTCCATCCGCGCGCGACGGGCGCGTTTTGACGGGCGTTACGGCGTTCATGCGGCGACTCCTCCCGACACGCCCTCAAGACGGTCCTCAAGCTCGTCGCCGGCACGGCGCAAGGCTTCGAGGGTCCGGTCGTCGGCGGTCCAATAGTTGCGTGCTTCGGCTTCCAGTAGGCGGCCCGCGAGCTTGGCCGATGCGGCCGGATTGAGAACCGCGAGGCGTTCGCGCATCGCGGGATCGAGCACGAAGGTTTCGGTGATGCGCTTGTAAACCCAAGGCGCCACCTGGCCGGTCGTCGCCGACCATCCCATCGTGTTGGTCAGATGTTCGTCGAGTTGCCGTACACCTTCGTAGCCGTGCTCGAGCATGCTTTCGTACCAGCGCGGATTGAGCACGCGCGTGCGCGTTTCCAGCGCCACTTGTTCGCCCAACGTGCGCACGGCCCCTTCGCCATGCGTCTGGTCGCCGATATAGACCGAAGGCCCCGCCCCGCCGCGCGCGCGTTGCGCCGCCCGGCTGATGCCGCCCAGCGTGTCGAAGTAATGCGAGATCGTCGTGACGCCGAGTTCGACCGAGTCCAAATTCTGATACGCGGCAGAGATATCCGCCAAAGCGCGGGTCATCAGGCCGGTTTCGTGGCGCGCCTTGCCGTCGCGGCCATAAGCGAAGCCCTTGCGCTTTGTGAAGGCATCGGCGAGTTCGTCGCCGTCCTGCCACGCGCCGTTTTCCACCATCATGTTGACGTTGGCGCCGTAAGCACCCTCGGCGTTGCCGAATACCCGCAGCGCCGCCGTCTCCAGGTCGCAGCCCGTGTCGCGCATATAGGCCAGGGTGTGCTTGCGCACGAAATTGCGATCTTCGGGCTCGTCCGCCGCCGCGGCGAGCCACGCGGCTTCGGCCAAGACTTTGGTCTGCAGCGGCAGCAAATCGCGGAAGATGCCCGACAGCGTCATCATGGCGTCGATGCGCGGGCGGCCCAGGCGATCGAGCGGAACGAGTTCGGCGCCCGCCAGACGGCCATACGAGTCGAAGCGCGGCCGCGCGCCCATCAACGCCAAGGCCTGCGCGATCGGGTTGCCTTCGCTTTTGAGATTGTCCGTGCCCCATAGCACGATCGCGACCGATTCCGGCAGCGCGCCGTGTTCGGCGGCGTGGCGCGCGAGCAAGCGGTCGGCTTGGCGCATGCCGCTAACCAGCGCATGGGCGCTCGGGATGCGGAACGGATCGAAGCCGTGCAGATTGCGTCCGGTCGGGAGCACGTCGGGATTCGACAGCAGATCGCCGCCCGGCGCGGGGCGGACATATCGCCCGGCGAGTGCGCGCATCAGCCCGTCCATCTCGCGGTTGTCGGCGAGCAATTTGTCGATGCGCGCAATCTCGGCGAAGCGCGCCGGATCGCCGCGTTCGGCGGGCATCTGACCGCCCAGCACCAGCGCTTCGATCGCTTCGCGCGAAGGCCCGCCGGGGGCCGCGTCGGCCAGCACGCTCAACGTATCGATGCGCCGATCCGCATCGGGAGGCGCGCCGAATACGTGCAAGCCCTGAGGGATCAGCGTCGTTTCGATCTCGCCGATCTTGCCCGACAATGCGGCGATCATCGCATCGGCCGCGTCGATCCAGAGCGGCTCCAATTCCGCGAGATCGAGGGCGGCGGCCTCGGCCTGGATCAACTCGGCCAGATCGTGACGCTCGGCAGTGTTCTCCGGCGGCAAAGCGCGCCAGCGCGCGATCGACGCCTTAAGATCGGCAAGCCCCCGATAAAGCCCCGCTTGCGACAAGGGCGGCGTGAGATAACTCACCAGCGTCGCATTGGATCGGCGTTTGGCGATCGTGCCTTCCGACGGGTTGTTCGCCGCGTAGAGATAGACATGCGGCAAATCGCCGATCAGGCGGCTGGGCCAGCAATCGCCGGACAAGCCGGTTTGCTTTCCGGGCATGAATTCGAGAGCGCCATGCGTGCCGAAGTGCAGCACGGCACTCGCAGCGAAATCCTCACGGATCCATCGGTAGAATGCAGCAAAAGCGTGGGTCGGCGCGATATTCTTCTCGAACATCAAGCGCATCGGATCGCCTTCGTAGCCGAAGCCCGGCTGGAGCCCGACGAACACGTTGCCGAAGCGCTCGCCCAACACATAGATCGAAGTGCCGTCGGTCAGGTGCTTGCCCGGCGCGGGGCCCCAGGCGCGCTCGATCGGAGCCAGCCATGTCTCGCGGCGGATATGGGTTTCCGCGCCGACGCGCGCATGGACGTTTGCCACCGTACCGTGACGCGCCGCGTTGCCGCCGAGCAGGCGCATACGCAGAATTTCGGACGACGGCGGAACGTCGACATCGTAGCCCTCGCGCGCGAGGGCAAGCATCGTGCGATGCAGCGATTCGAAAACGGACAGGAACGCGGCAGAGCCGGCGTTACCTGCATTCGGCGGAAAGTTGAACAGGACGATGGCGAGTTTGCGTTCCGCCGCCTTGGCGCGGCGCAGATCGACGAGCTTGCGCGCGCGCGCCGCGAGAAGATCGGCGCGCTCGGCGCAGACCCGCATGTCGAGCCCCGCCCCGGCCGCCGGGAACACGCAAGCGCGGCCGCAACCGGTACAGGCTTTGCCCGTGCCGTTCGAGCGCCCGCCGAAGACTTGCGAGCCGGTCGTCCCGTCGAGTTCCGGGATCGCGACCATGATCGTGCTTTCGACCGGCATCAATCCGCGTTCCGAAGCGCCCCAATCCTCCAGCGTCTGGAACTCCAGCGGATGCGCGGCGAGATAAGGTACGTCGAGGCGCGCCAGCATGTCCTCGGCCGCACGCGCGTCGTTATAGGCAGGGCCGCCGACGAGCGAAAATCCGGTCAGCGATACGACGGCGTCGACGATCGGCCTGCCGTCTTTCAGAAAATGCGCTTCGATCGCGGGGCGTGAGTCGAGTCCGCTGGCGAAGGCCGGGATGACGCGCAGCCCCTTGGTTTCCAGCGCTGCGATTGCGCCGTCATAATGCTCGGCATTGCCCGCGAGCAGGTAGGAGCGCATGACGAGCACGCCGACCGTACCGGCGGCCCCGGCAGGACCGCGCGGCAGATCGGCGGAGTTCTCCGAAATCCGCCCGCGCATCGCGGGGTGGTAGACGCCGAGATCGGGGTACTCGATCGGCGGTTGCGCCTTCACCGCCGCGCGCAGAACCTTGCGCGGGCCTTGGGCGTAGCGCTCGACCAGCATGCGGATGAGATTGGCGAAGTTCCCTTGGGATCCCGCGATCCAGTATTGCAGGGTCAGGAAGTAAGCGCGCACATCCTGCGCCGTGCCGGGAATGAAACGCAGCAGCTTGGGCACGCGGCGCAGCATCGCCATTTGATTGCGCCCGCTGCTTTCACCGTTCGCGGATTTGGCGCCGCGCAGGCGTTTGAGCCAGCCGATGATGCCGAGCGCCTCCGCCGACATATCGAAGCGGCCCAGGCGCGTCAGCTTCACGACCTCGCCCGCCGACAGGCAGCCGACCATCGCGTCGCACTCGCCGCGCCGCGCCGTGAGCGCCGGCAACACCGCGCGGATATGATCGTCGAGGAACAGCATCGTCGCGACGACGATGTCGCCCGACGCGATGTCCGCTTTGCACTTCTCCAGCAACGCGGGATCGTTGTCCCATCGGTCGGCGGCGTGAACCGCAAGTTGCAGCCCCGGCAATTCCTTGCGCAAGCCCGCAGCGGCAGCCATCGCCGCCCCGGTCAGATGGCTGTCCATCGTGACCAGCACCACCCGAATGGGTGTGGCGTCAGCGGGAGAAATGCGCTTTGGCATCGTAAAGCGTCTCCACGGTGATCAGACGCACGCCGCGTTCGCGCGCGTAGCTTTCGCAATTCCGGCGGGCCTTGCCGCGCACGAAGAACGGAATCTTCTTGAGTTCGAGTTCCGCGTCGCTAGCCCAGGCGAGCGATGCGCCGTCCGTCGACGTTTGCGGCGGAACGGCGCTGGCGACGGGTCGGACGGGCGCCTCGACGGGTGCGGCCTTGGCCCCCAGATGCGACGGCGCCGCCCGATCGTTGAATTCGAAATCCTCGCGGAACATCGCCAGCAGATGTTCCTCCAGGCCCATCATCAGCGGATGGATCCAGGTGTCGAACAGCACGTTCGCCCCTTCGTGACCCATCTGCGGCGAGTAGCGCGCGGGGAAATCCTGCACATGGACCGGCGCCGAAATCACCGCGCAGGGCACGCCCAGGCGCTTGGCGATATGCCGTTCCATCTGCGTGCCGAGCACCAATTCTGGTTGCGCCGCCGCGATCGCGGATTCGACGTCGAGATAATCGTCGGTGATCAGCGCTTCGATGCCGTAGCGCAATGCTGCGGCACGCGTCTCGCGCGCGAACTCGCGCGAGTAAGTGCCCAAGCCCACGACGTCGAAACCGATCTCCTCCGCTGCGATCCGAGCGGCGGCGATGGCGTGCGTCGCATCGCCGAACACGAAGACGCGCTTGCCGGTGAGATAGCCGGAGTCCACCGACTTCGCGTACCACTCGGAACGCGCGTCGCCGCCGCCCTGCCCCAAGGCCGGATCGACGCCCGCGAGTGCCGCGACCTCCGCGACGAACTCCGCCGTCGCCAGACGGCCGATCGGGACCGTTCGCGTGTAGGGCCGGCCGAATTTGCGTTCAAGCCACTGCGCGGCTGGCAACGCGATTTCGGGATAGAGGACGACGTTAAAATCCGCCACGCCCAGCTTGACGAGATCGGCAGGCGAAGCGCCCAGCGGCGCCACGATCGAAACGTCGATCCCCATCTTGCGTAGCAGCGTCGATATCTCCGCGACGTCGTCGCGATGGCGGAAGCCGAGCGCCGTGGGGCCGAGAATATTGCAAGTCGGTGCGCGGCCCGCCGCGCGCGGCGGCGCCACCGGCGCACCGCCGGCGAGTCCGCGCACGAGACGATAGAACGTCTCGGCGGCACCCCAGTTTTCCTTTTTCTGATAGGCGGGCAGTTCGAGCGGCACGACCGGGATCGGCAAGCCCAGCGTGCGCGCCAGTCCGCCAGGATCGTCCTGGATCAGTTCCGCCGTGCACGAAGCGCCGACGATCATCGCCGTCGGACGAAAGCGCTCGAAGGCGTCGCGCGCGGCGCTCTTGAACAGCTCCGCCGTGTCACCGCCCAGATCGCGCGCCTGAAAAGTCGTGTAGGTGACCGGCGGGCGGCGATCGCGTCGCTCGATCATCGTGAACAGCAGGTCGGCATAGGTGTCGCCCTGGGGCGCATGCAGCACGTAATGCAGGTCGCGCATAGCCGTCGCGACGCGCATCGCGCCGATATGGGGCGGGCCTTCATATGTCCAAAGGGTCAACTGCATGGCGCTAGGCCGCCAGCCGCCGCCGCCGCTCGAGCGGACGACGAAAGAGTTCGGCGAGATCCGCCGCCTGGTCGAAGCCGTGGATCGGCGCGAACAGCAACTCGATCGACCACTTGGTCGCAAGACCTTCGGCTTCGAGCGGATTGGCGAGGCCCAGGCCGCAGACTGTCAGATCGGGGCGCGCGGCGCGCGCGCGGTCGAGCTGACGCTCGACATCTTGACCTTCGCTGAGTATTGCGTCGGCCGGGAGCAGCGGCAGTTCCTCGGACAGCAAAGCGCGATGCAGATACGGCGTGCCGATCTCCAGCGGGCGCATGCCGGTCTCGCGCGCCAGGAAACGCGCCAGCGGAATTTCGAGCTGCGAGTCGGGGAAGAAGAAGATCGTCTTGCCCATCAACGCTGCGGCTTTGGGGGTCAAAGCGGCTTTGGCGCGCGCGATCTCCGGCGCTAATTCGCGCTCGACTTCGGCCGGGGCCTTGCCCCACGCGACGGCGGCGGCCTGGAACCAACCGTTCGTGCCTTCGACGCCGAAGGGGAAAGGTGCGGCAATGCGCTTGGCGCCGCGCCGTTCGAGGGCGACGACCGTATCGGCGAGGAAAGGCTGCGCGAGAATGAAGCGAGTCCCCGGCCCCACCCCCGACAGATCCTCCGATCGGCGCGGCGGTAGAAAGCGTACGGGGCCCACGCCCAGACGGGCGAACAAGCGACGAAACTGGTCCTCGACGACGTCGGCGAGCGCGCCGACGACGAGCAATTCCTTGGCGTCGCTCGCCGCCATTTCGGGCACGAGCGAAGCAAGGCAAGCATCTTCGCCTTGGGTGAAGGTCGTTTCAATGCCGCTGCCCGAGTAATTCAGCACCCGTACGCGCGGCGAGTGGATGCGCGACAAGCGTTGCGCAGCGCGGCCAAGATCGAGTTTGATGACTTCCGACGGGCACGACCCGACAAGGAATAGCATCCTGATGTCCGAACGGCGCTCCAACAGACGTCCGACGACACGATCGAGCTCGTCATTGGCGTCGGCAAGGCCCGCGAGATCGCGCTCGTCGATGATCGCGGTAGCGAAGCGCGGTTCGGCGAAGATCATCACCCCGGCGGCCGATTGCACGAGATGGGCGCAAGTCCGCGAGCCGACGACCAGGAAGAATGCGTCCTGGATCTTGCGGTGAAGCCACACGATACCGGTCAGACCGCAGAAGACCTCGCGCTGACCGCGTTCGCGCAGAATCTCGCTATCGCGCGTTTCTTGGCGCGTTTCGGGCGTCATTGCGCCAAGCCGCCGATCCTGCCCGTCGCGGGCGTGTCCCACGCCGCGTCGCGCCGCGCGTCGCGCAGCTTGAGCAGGAACTGCGCGGCGTTGATGACGTAGGTGCCATAAGCCGCCAGCGCCAGCATCATCTGGTCCTGGGGGCTGCCGTAACCGCCCATCAGCGCCACCAAGTAGGCGGTGTGCAGCGCCAGAACGAGGATGCTGAACACATCTTCCCAGAAGAAGGCGCGCGCGAACAGATAACGGCCGAACACGACACGCTCCCAAATCGCGCCAGTGACCATAATGGCGTAGAGCGCCATCGTCTTGACCACGACCGACGCGGCGGCGGCCGTATGCCCCTCGCCCGTCGCGAGATATCGCAGAACCAACGCCAAGCTGATCAGGAAGATGACAAATTGAACCGGCGCTAGGATGCCCTGTACCAAGGTCCAAGGCGTCGCATCGCGCCGGCGGCGTTCCTCGGGCGTGTAGAGAGGCACGCGATCGCAAACGTTCGTCTCGGCGCGGCGCCCGGCGACGGACGACCAGGGACAGCCGTCGAACCGCTCCACGACGCGGTCGAGAACGAGACGGCCAATCATGCGTGCCCCCCAGCCATGTATCGGCTACCGGGACGGGCGTCCGTATCGTGAATCGGAACGCATATCGGAAGGGTGTGCATCGCGTGCTCCCTCTTGCCGGGCGCGCCTCGAAGTGGAGCGCGCTTTCATCAGCAGGTCCGGATATCTGTATGTAAATGGTTCCGAACGTCAATCTAGGTTGACACATACGCCGGACCGCAGCAAGCTAATTCCCAAGGCCTGCGGTCTAGCGGCTCATACTGCCGACACGAGTTCCGCAATGCAGAAGCACAGTGTGTCGCGAAATACTGACATTTGTCGAAACGCCATGTGCTTCGATTGCCAAAAATGCGGCATCGCAGCAAAATCACTAGTGCCAATCTGTAAGCTAAGTCGAACACTCCGACCGTCCGTTTCTCATCCACTGGCGTTGCACCGAATCAGGGCTGCGGGTAAACCGTGATGAAACGCGCTGACCCAAAGGAATCGCGCCGGATGTTCGAGTTCGCTACGCCTGCGAAGACCTTCGAAGGCCTGTCGGCGGCGACCGCTGCGCGCCTGATTTCAACGGCGTGCGACATGGTGCTGTCGATCGACAATCGCGACATCGTGCGCGACGTCAGCATTCGCCCGCCGGGACTCGGCGAACAGTTCGGCCAACCTGAGAAATGGATCGGCAAACGGCTATCCGATCTCGTGACGTCGGAAAGCCGGACGAAGATTTCGCTGATGCTGCGCGAAGCGGCCGATGGGCTGGAGCCGAAATGGCGCCACGTCAACTATCCGGCGCGCAAAGGCGCCGATATTCCTATCCAGCACGCGGCGATCGCGCTCCCCGAAAGCGGTCGCACGCTAGTGTTCGGGCGCGACCTGCGCGGAATATCGGCTTTGCAACAACGTTTGACCGATGCGCAGTTCGCGATGGAGCGCGATCTGTCGCGCGTGCGGAAGACCGAAACCCGCTATCGCCTGCTCTTCCAGAATTCGCCCAACGCGATCGTGATCGTCGAACAGCCCGGCGGCAAGATCGCGGAGGCCAACCTCGCCGCGCAAGGTTTGCTCGGGCCGGCGTTGAAACGCGGCATCTCGCGCGGCTTCGTCGACACGCTGTCCTCCGCCGGCCGAAAGAATTTCGAAAGCGCCATCGCGCGCATGCGCGCCACCGGCCGGGAGCAAACGACCATCGCGGAGACCGCGGGCGAAAAAGGCGCTCTGAGCCTGACGATATCCACGGTCGGCGACGCCCCGGACGCGCCGCTTTTCGTTGCGATCGCCAAAACCGCCAACGGTACTGCCGCCGCGCACGGGCGGAACGGCGCGATCGAGCAGCTGCCCGACTCGCCCGACGGTCTCGTCGTCGCCCATGCGGACGGCAACCTCATCCAAGCCAATCCCGCCTTTATTCAGCTTGCCCAGGTCTCGGCGCCCGAAGCTGCGACGGGACATCCGCTGGAGCGCTGGATCGGCCGCGACGGCGTCGACTGCGACGTGCTGCTCGCCAATCTGCGGCAGCGCGGCCATGTCCGTAACTTCGCGACCGTATTGCGCGGCGATAAAGGCATGCTTACGGATGTCGAGATCAATGGCGTTCTGCAAGGCCGCGGCAAAGATGCGCGGATCGTGCTCGCCGTGCGCAGCATCGAAGGGCGCATCGGCCAGCTGGGCGGGACCGGCACCGCTTCGCGCACGCCCGAACAGCTGGCGGAACTGATCGGCCGCGTCTCGCTTAAGGATCTGGTGCGCGAGTCGACCGACGCGATCGAAAAGATGTGCATCGAAGCAGCGCTGGAGCTGACCGGCGACAATCGCGCGTCGGCGGCAGAAATGCTGGGCCTTAGCCGTCAAAGCCTGTACGTGAAGCTCCGCCGCTACGCGCTCGACGACTCCAGCGACGTCGAGAATGACTGACGCGCCGCGGAACGTCTCGACGCTGCCGCGACCGTCGGCGATTCTCGAACTGTTCAAGCCGATTACTTGGTTCGCGTCGATGTGGGCTTATGCCTGCGGCGTGATTTCGGCAGGCCGGCCGATTTCGGAAGCCCCCGGCTTGATCGTGCTCGGCATCGTGCTTTGCGGCCCCCTCGTCTGCGCGACGAGCCAGGCCGTCAACGACTGGTTCGACCGCCATGTCGACGCGATCAACGAGCCGATGCGCCCGATTCCCTCGGGCCGAATCCCCGGAAATTGGGGCCTCTATATCGCGATCGGCTGGACCATCGTTTCGCTCGGCGTAGGTTGGCTGCTCGGCACTTGGGGTTTCTACGCGACATGCGTCGGCTTGGCGCTTGCCTGGGCCTATAGCGCGCCGCCATTCCGCTTGAAGCGAAACGGCTGGTACGGCAACACGGCCGTCGCGGTTTGCTACGAAGGCTTGCCCTGGATCACCGGGGCCGCCGTCATGGGTGCGGCGATGCCCGACGCCAAAATCCTCGCTTTCGCGGCACTGTACAGCGTCGGTGCGCACGGCATCATGACACTCAACGATTTCAAGTCGATCGAAGGCGATTTGAAAATGGGGGTCGGCTCTCTTCCCGCGCGCTTGGGCGTCGCGCGCGCGGCAAAAGTAGCATGCGCCTTCATGGCGCTGCCGCAGGTGGCAGCCATCCTGCTTCTGCTTTACTGGGACCATCCGGTCGCGGCGATCGCGGTGATCGCTTCGGTCGGCGTTCAAGTCCTCCTGATGTTCCGCTTACTGGAAGATCCGGCTGCGCGGGCGCCCTGGTACAACGCCACAGGAACGGGACTTTACGTCCTTGGCATGATGGCTTGCGCCATCGCGATCGGTACGAGCGCTTGACTCTCGCGTTTTGCGTGCAGTGCGAGAGATAATTTTTTTTCGAGGTATATCGGTATTGCTTCGGCACACGCCGCACGCGAGTGCTAAGATGAAGCACGCGCGAAACCAATGCGATGCGATCTGGCCAGTAGATTGTCCACATGAACTGACGTGATTGCTGCAAAGACAAAATGCCACCCCGGCAACCGAAGAAGTGTAAGCATTCGTTGACATGTGCTCGATATCGCGCGACCTTGATCGAGGGAGCCTGCCAAGTCCGTCTACGACCGCTAAATCGCGGCGAACGGCACGGCGGCCGAGGGGAGCGGCACAATGCGGGCGTTTGCTTCAGCGGGTGCCATCGTCACGGATACAGACGAATTCTTCGCTAACGTCAGGCCGATCGAAACGGCGCGACGACGTCGCACGATCGAAAGCCTGCTGGAGCGCGCCGTGATCCCGAAAATCCTGCGGGCCAATTCCGAGTTGATCGCCGGCGCCGCCGCTGAGTTCGCGCGAATCGACGTCGAAGCCTTCGCCGAGACGACGCTTTCCGCTGACGAACGCGCGACCTTCGACTATGTCGATCGCTTGCTCGCCGCCGGCGCGCCGCTGGACAAACTCTATCTATCGCTCTTCGCGCCGACTGCGCGCCTGCTTGGCGAACGCTGGGTCGCCGACACGCTCGACTTCGTGCAAGTAACGACCGGTGTGGCGCGGTTGCAGATGCTGCTGCACGAGTTCCGGCCGCGCTTCGTCGCGGGTGCGGGAAACGGCGCGCGGCGCGCGCTCGTGATTCCGGCCCCGGGCGAACGGCATGTCTTCGGCCCGATGATGATATCCGACTATCTGGCGCGCGCCGGATGGACGGCGAATTGGGAGTCGGACGCGACGTCCGTCGACGTCGCGAGGCGCGTCAGCGACGATTCGATCCATCTTCTCGGGTTGTCCTGCGCCGCGGAGCGCAACCTTTCGTCTCTCGAACGCTGCATCAAGTCGGCGCGGCGCGCGGCGCGAGGGCGCCAACTCGCCGTCCTCGTCGGCGGCAGTGTCTTCGACGGGAATCCGAAACTCGCCTTGGACATCGGCGCCGACGCTACCGCGATCGACGGTCCGGGCGCGGCGGCCGCAGCCGACCGCTTGGTCCCGGCGCGCCGGCAAATCGAGAACTGAAATTCCGCGCCAAACGCGGAGGGAACGGGCCGCTTGATCGACGACGATTCGAACCGGTTGGATCCAGCTCTCGGGTGGTTCGGCGTCCTGCGGATCGGCCTCGTGCAAGCCGCCCTCGGCGCCGTCGTCGTGATTGCGACCTCGACCCTCAATCGCGTGATGATCGTCGAGTTGGCGCTGCCCGCAATCGTGCCTGGCGCGTTGCTCGCGTTGCACTACGCTTTGCAGGTGATGCGTCCGCGCTGGGGATACGGCTCCGATCGCGGCGGGCGGCGCACGCCGTGGATCGTCGGCGGCATGGCAGCACTTTGCGCGGGCGGCGCCGTCGCCGCTTTTGGCGTCGCAACGATGGAAGCCGATGCGGCGGTCGGCATCGTCATCGCCGTTGCGGGCTTCGCGATGGTCGGCACGGGGGCCGGCTGCGCCGGCACGACGCTGCTCGTGTTGCTGTCGAAGCGCGTGGCGCGCGATCGGCGCGCCGCCGCGGCGACGACCGTCTGGATCATGATGATCGTCGGCTTCGCCGTGACGGCGGGTATCGCCGGCCGGTTTCTCGATCCCTTCTCGACCGGCCGATTGGTCGTCGTGTCGGCGTGCGTTTCGGCGCTCGCATTCGCGCTGGCTCTGCTCGCGCTGCGCGGTCTGGAAGGCAACGTCCCCGGGCAGACGGCCGACCCAGCGCCGGCACGCCACATGCCGGGTTTCGTCGCTGCCTTGGCGCAAGCCTGGCGCGAACCGCAAACACGGCTTTTCACGATCCTGATTTTCGTTTCGATGCTCGCCTATAGCGCGCAGGATCTGATCCTCGAACCATTCGCCGCGACGCTTTACGGCATGACGCCGGGGCAAACGACCTCGCTTTCGGGCCTTCAGCATGCGGGCGTGCTCGCGGGCATGGTGATCCTGGCGATCGCGAGCACGATCTCCGGATCCGGCGCCAAAACCGATCTGCTGCGCTGGACCGCCTATGGCTGTCTCGCCTCCGGTGCGGCGTTGTTGCTGCTCGCCGCAGCGGGCTTCGGCTACGCGATCCTGTCGATCGAAGCGATGACCTTCGTGCTCGGCGCCGCCAACGGCATGTTCGCCGCGGCGGCCATCGGCGCGATGATGACGCAAGTCGGCAGCGGCCATGAGGGCCGCGAAGGCACGCGCATGGGCATGTGGGGCGCGGCGCAAGCCATCGCCTTCGGTATCGGCGGCATCGCCGGTGCCGCCGGGGCGGATATCGCCCGCTTGCTGCAGAACGATGCCGTCATGGCCTATGCGATCGTATTCGCGGGCGAAGCGCTTCTGTTCGCACTGTCCGCCGCGATCGCCTATGGCGTCGCGAAGCGTGCGGCGTTGACGCCGGAGCCGCGCGCTGCACTCGGCGCGGACGTCGCGACCGATACGATCGAAGAATACGACGTCGTCGTCGTCGGCGGCGGCCCGGCCGGCGCTACGGCCGCGGAGGATTTGGCGCGGACAGGCGCGCGCGTGCTCCTGCTCGACCGCGCCGGACGGATCAAGCCCTGCGGCGGCGCCATTCCACCGCGGTTGATCGCCGATTTCGCCATTCCGGACTCGCTGCTGGTGGCGCGGATCGGGGCCGCGCGCATGGTCGCGCCGTCGGGAAGACATGTCGATATTCCCATCGAAGACGGCTTCGTCGGGATGGTCGATCGGGAGGTCTTCGACGAGTTTCTGCGCGAACGTGCACAGCGTGCCGGAGCGACGCGACGCACCGGCAGTTTCGATCGCGTGCTGACGGAGCGGTCCGGTGCCGCCGTACTGCGCTGGACGGCGCGCGACGCGAATGGCGGCGAAACCGCCCATCACGCGCGCGTACGGCTGATTATCGGTGCGGACGGCGCCAACTCCGCCGTCGCGCGACGCGAAATCGGCGCCAACGACCGGAGCAACTTGGTTTTCGCATATCACGAGATCGTGGAATCCCCGCCGGACGGCGCCGCCGATTTCGATCCCACCCGCTGCGACGTCATTTACCGCGGCAAGACTTCGCCCGATTTTTACGCCTGGATTTTCCCGCACGGACAGACGACCAGCATCGGCACCGGCTCGGCGCAAAAGGGCTTCTCGTTGCGCAACGCGGTCGCCGAAACCCGCGCGATTGCCGGACTCGAAAACTGCCGTACGATCCGCCGCGAAGGCGCGCCCATTCCGCTGAAACCCCTGCCGCGCTGGGATAACGGGCGCGACGTACTGCTCGCGGGCGACGCCGCTGGCGTCGTGGCGCCCGCGTCGGGCGAAGGGATTTACTACGCGATGTATGGCGGCCGCGTCGCCGCGCAATCGGCCGTGGAGTTCCTCGCGACCGGCGACGCGCGCGTCCTCGCCGCCGCGCGCAAGCGCTTCCTCGCCAAACATGGCATCGTCTTCCTGATCCTGCGGATCATGCAGCGCTTTTGGTATGCGTCGGAGAAGCGCCGCGAAAGCTTCGTCGATATTTGCCGCGATCGCGACGTGCAGAAGCTGACCTTCGATTCCTATATGAACAAAGAACTCGTACGCGCCAAGCCAGGGGCGCATATGCGGATATTCTTCAAAGATATAGGCCACCTCCTGGGTTTCTTGCGGCCATGATTCGCGCGCGGAAAGGCCGGCTGCGGCCCTTCGCCGCCGGGGTGGCGTGCGCGCTTGTCGTTGCCATGGCGGGCGGCGCCATGACCGATGTCGGACCTTGGTACGAGTCCCTCGCGAAACCGAGCTGGCAGCCGCCGGGCTGGGCTTTCGGCCCGGCTTGGACGTTGATCTTTGCGGCTTGCGCGTGGTCATTCGCCGAAGCCTGGGCAGCCGCGCGCGGCCGCGCGGCGCGATTGACGATCCTTTGGCTTTTCGCCTTCAACATGCTGCTGAACATGGCATGGAGCGGCCTGTTCTTCGCGTTGCGCCGTCCCGACTGGGCGTTGATCGAGGTGGCGCTGCTATGGCTTTCGATCGCGGCGCTGATCGTTGCATTGCGGCCGATTTCGCGGCGTGCGGCGGCATTGCTGCTGCCCTATCTCGGCTGGGTGAGTTTTGCGGCGTTCCTCAATTTCGAGATCGCGCGTCTCAACGCGCCCTTCGAAACTTAACAGCAGGGGCGTACGGCAATGGCGGAATTCTTCGAAACCGGCCTCGTCGTCGACGCCATCTTGGCGCTGATGGCCCTACAATTTGCGCTGCTTTGCGTCCTGCGCATCGCCATCGCGAAGGCGCCGCCGCCTTTCGGCTTCTTGCCGACCATGCTCGCCGGCGCCGGGCTGCTGCTGGCATTGCGCGGCGCGTTGACCGGTGCGGCTTGGCCCGTGATCGCGGCCTGGCTGCTGGCCGGGCTCGCGGCGCATCTCTTTGACCTCTATCTGCGCCGTCCCTGGCGATGAAGCGATGACCGACCTCAAAACCCGCAAAGCGCGAGCGCAAGCCTGGTTCCGCGAACTGCGCGACAAGATCTGCGCCGAATTCGAGAAGATTGAGGACGAACTCGACGCCGGCCCGCATGCGGGACTTCCCG
>VYME01000143.1_pt1 | contig 35520 bp, 33 predicted proteins | sample 5115281 | NCBI WGS metagenome assembly VYME01 (sample SAMN12291780, study PRJNA351875) | freshwater metagenome | isolation source: freshwater lake | place: USA: Michigan, Wintergreen Lake | collected 2013-08-08
CTTCCGGGCGGATGAGGCGAAGGACCAGGCCGCCGTGTGCTGGAGCACACAAGGGCTGTGCCGACAATGTCAGCCGCCCGGAAGGCCCCGTCCCGAAGGGTTGCGCCGGAATCGACCGCTGGCCGCGTTACTCGGCTTGTCGATACTCCAGTATCGACTGCACCTCGCGCCTTGCCACCGATCGATTCCGACAGCAACGCGATCCGCGCAGGCTATGCAGAGGCTCCCTGGGGAGCCTCTGCGTGAACGACCGACGGTGGACGGCCGCCCCGAGCAGCGCGAGACCCACCACCAACATCGCCCATGTCCCCGGTTCCGGAATCGGGACCGCTGCTTCCATCCGGATCCGGAACGGCGGCGCGCCGGCCGGGAAGTGCTTGGCGATCTCTGCGTTGGCATCGGCCCGCAGTGCGAAGGGATCGCCGAGCGATGCCCAGCCGCCGAGCTCGTACCCGGGAATCGTGACGAACGCCGACATCACGTAACTGAACTCGACAGTCGTGTCCCATGCGTACTCGCCGAGATAAGCAGTGTCGAAGAAAGGCTGCGTTTCACGGGTGCTGATCATGAAGCCGTCGAGGTCGACGGTACCGCGCTGCGTCCCGGCGGCGAGGAAGATCGGGTCGATCGTCTCGGCGGTCGTGCCGTTGGCCAGCTTCTCGATGCGGACGGCACCCGACTGGCCGACGTCCGGCTCGTTCCCGGTGTACGACGTGGGCTCGATCGCGAACGAGTAGCCGGCACTGGCACCGCGGGGCGCGAAGGTGCTCAGTCCGACGGCACCGGGAAACACCGCATAGTCGAGAAACAGGCGATAACCTATTTGTCCGTTGTCAGGCCCCGTCGTGAGATTCACGTCGTAGCGCGTTTCCGAGGTGAATCGATTCTCCGGCAAGCCGTTCGCCGACAGCACACCCACCCGCACGGCATTGAAGCCCGAATAGCTCTGATAGGCCGTGTGTCGCAGGTCGAAGCTCGCGTACGAGTCGACACCCACCCCCGAATCGCGGTCCTGCGCGACGAGGACCAGGCCGGCGCCCGGCGCGTTGCTGCGCTGAACATGCTCGGTCACCGCCGTGGTGGTGATCGAGTTGATGATGATCTGGTCTGAGGCCTGCGTGACGCCGGCGCACAGCAGCAGGGGCAGTCCCTGCAGGAGAAGACGAGTGGATCTCATCGGAGGGCTCCCGAAGATGTGGCGGGACGATGGCGCCGCTTGCAGCGCACCGTGGTGTCTTCCCTCGACGGTTGCCCGGGGCGGGCCCCGGCGGCCGGATGGTGATCCCCGGCTCCGAAATTCTTCTGGAATGTTAGGTTCGACCTTCGCCGAATGCAACGGGCCCGCGCAGAAAAACTTCCATCCGCCACCCTCTGTAACGCTGCGACCCGATGGCGTATGGTTCCGTCCATGCGCCGCACCCTCCTCACCGCCCTCGCCGCTCTCTGCCTCGCCGGCCCCGCTGCCGCGGAGGACCCCATCGACGTCTGGCCCATGGTGCAGGCGAGCCTCTTCGGCACGCGCCCCATCGCGACCGCCGGCCCGGAACTCGTCCTCGTGGTCCCGGCCCGCGCGGAGGACGCCGCGGTGGTCCCGATCACGGTGCTCACGCGGCCGCGCCCCGGGATGGCGCCGCCCCGGAAGCTGCATCTCTTCATCGACCGCAACCCCTCGCCCGTCGCTGCGATCTTCGAGTTCGGCGACGCCGCCGGCAGCGTCGAGATCGAGACCCGCGTGCGCGTGGAGGACAACAGCCCGGTACGCGCGGTGGCCGAGTACGCCGACGGGTCTCTCAGCATGGCCACCAAGTTCATCGAGGCCTCGGGCGGCTGCTCGGCGCCGGGCAACAAGCGCGCGGCCGACGCCTCGACGCTCGGCCGAATGCGCTGGACGCTGCCGGACACCATCCGGCAGGACATCCCGAACACGGTGTCGCTGCTCATCCGCCATCCGAACACGTCGGGCCTCGCGATGGACCAGTCGTCCCGCGTCTACGAACCGCCGCAGTTCGTGCGCACGGTACGGGTCACGTGGCGCGACCAGCTCGTGATGTCGGCAAGCGTCGACTTCTCGATCAGCGAGAACCCCGCGTTCCGCTTCGCGTTCGTGCCCGATGGCGAGGGCACGCTCGCTGCAGAAGTGGTCGACTCCTCCGAACTCAAGTTCGAGAGCAGCGTCGCGATCGGCGGAGAAGCGCTGCAGTAGCGACGACTGGTCGGGGCAGTCGGTGTCACGGGCCTGCGGTATCCTCGTTTCGCCTCGCCTTCCCGCCGCCACCCGCCCGGAACCCCGCATCACCATGAACCCCCGCATCGAGATCCTCTGCACCGGCGACGAAGTCCTGACCGGCGCGACCATCAACACCAACTTCAGCCACATCAGCCAGAAGCTCGGCGACGCCGGCCTCGAGGTCGTCTGGGGGACCACCGTCGGCGACGATCGCGAGACGCTGCTCGAAGCCTTCCTGCGCGCGGGGCAACGGGCCGATGCGGTGATCGTGAATGGCGGGCTCGGACCGACGGTGGACGATCTCTCGCAGGAGATGGCTGCGAAGGCCGCGGGCGTCGAACTGGTCTTCCACGCCGACTGGTTCGCACGGATGGAGGCCTACTTCCAGAAGCGGGCGCGCACGATGCCGCCCAACAACCGCAAGCAGGCGATGCTGCCCGCGGGCGCCGAGATCCTCGACAACCCCGTCGGCACCGCGTGCGGGTTCGCGGTCGACATAGGGCGGGCGCGGTTCTTCTTCACGCCGGGCGTGCCGCGCGAGCTGCACCGCATGCTCGACGAGCAGATCATCCCCAGGCTGCTCGCGCGCTTCGACCGCCCGACGGCGACGCGCCTCAAGCGCTTCCACTCCTACGGAATCGGCGAGTCGCGCGCCGATGGCCTGCTCGCGGACCTCGAAGCGATGGTGCCGGACGGCAGCCTGAAGCTCGGGTTCCGCGCGCACTACCCGCAGTTGGAGACGAAGCTCACCATGCGCGGCGCGGACGCCGACGACGTAGCGCGCAAGCTCGCGCCGATCGAGGCGGAGGTGCGGAAGCGCCTCGGCAACTTCATCCTCGCGGAAGACGACCGCAAGCTCGAAGGCGTGGTCCTGGACGCGCTCAACGCGCAGGGCGCGACGCTCGCGACCGTCGAGACGTTCACCGGCGGCGCGATCGCCGCGCGGCTGGTGCCGCTGCCGGGTGCGGAGTCGGTGTGCCGGCGCGGCGTGGTGTCGCGCGATCTCGCGGAAGTGGCGCGTGCAGTCGGTGTCGATCCCGCCACGACCTCAGGCGAGGTCACGGTCGCGATGGCGGAGGCGATCGCCGACGCTGCCCGCACGACGAGCGAGGCGACGCACGCGCTGGCCGTGCTCGTTGCACTGGACGAAGGCGCCGATCGCATCGAGCTGGGGGGGACGGTGTGCCTCGCGATCGCGACAGCCGGCGGGGTGGTGTCGCGCCGCGCCCGCCTGCTGGGCGGCCGCGACTGGATCCGCCTCGGCACGACAGAGATGGGCCTGGACTGCCTGCGCCGTTTCCTGCAAGGCTTGCCGGTGGACGAGCGGATCGATTTCGAGAAGGTGTAGGTCGCAGGACGCGGCGCTCGCAGCCGCCGCGCCGGCCACGCAGGTCGGGCTTCAGCCCGACCTGCGAAACTCGAACCCCCGCACCACCCGCCGCCACGCCGGCGATCACATCCTCTGGCGGATCGACCACGCGACCAGTTCGGCCGCGTTGCGCAGGCCGAGCTTGCGGGCGATGTTCTCCCGGTGCTTGCGGACCGTGTGCTCCGAGATCCCCAGTTCGAGACCGATGCGCTTGCTCGACAGGCCGCGCCCCACGCGCGCGGCGATGTCACGTTCGCGGGCCGTCAGAGGCTCCTGCGGGGCGGCAACGTCCGACATCTGGTGGAACACCTGCGCCAGTTCGGCACTCACGTGATAGCCGCCGTTCGCGACGGTGAAGATGGCCGCGATGAGCGCATCGGTGTCGTCGGTCTTCAGCAGATACCCGTGCGCCCCGAACGACAGCGCGGTCCGGACGGACGCGGGATCCTGCCGTGCCGTCACCACCAGCACGCGCGTGCCGAGTTGCTCCCGGCCGAGCGCCTGCATCACCTCCAGGCCGTCCAGCCGCGGGAGCCCGAGATCCAGCAGGAGCAGATCCGGACGCAGCTCCCGGACGAGGGCGAGCGCGGTCACGCCGTCGCCGGCCTCGCCGAGCCAGCGCAGATGGGGTTCGCTCGAGATCACGAGCTTCAGTCCCTGACGGACGAGCACGTGGTCTTCGGCGACGATGATGCTAACTTCCGCGATGTCGTTCACCCCGGAAAAGTAGCATGACCCAGGCCACGGCCCCGACCCACGAAGGCTTAGAGGAGATCCAGGACGCCACGGAGATCCGGCGCGAGCTGCTCGGGGTGATGCTCGGCCACACGCGCACGGCACTCGCCGGCAACGTGGTGATCGCGCTCACGACGATCGCGGTCCTCGTCGGCTCCGGAGTCCGGGACGGCGTCGGGCTGTGGGCGGCGTGGATCTTCTGCCTCGTGGGCATCCGGGCCCTGCACGCCCGGTCGGCGGTGCGCCGGCTGCCTGCCCTCGGGGAAGCCGGGATCGCTCGCCTCGAATGGGAGCTGACCGCGCTGCTCGGCGCGAGCGGCATCGGCTGGGGCCTGCTGCCCTGGCTGGGCTACGCGGGCCGCGATGCCTTCGTGGACTTCTTCAGCGTCGCGATGCTGGTGGGGATGACCGGCGGGGCGGTCACCTCCACTACCTCGCAGGTGGCCTGACGATCTGCTTCTCGCTGGCGGTGCTGATCGCCTTCGGACACACGGCCCATGCGTCGCTCCGCCATACGATCGCCGTGACGCGCCAGAACAAGCGGCTGGTCGAGGCCGTCCGCACGGAACGCGATGCCGTGCAGGCGGCCATGCGCTCGAAGGATCTCTTCCTCGCCGGGGTCACCCACGATCTCCGCCAGCCGGTGCACGCGCTCGGCCTGCATCTGCGATACCTGCGCAAGGTGCAGACCGACGAGGCGACCGCCACACGGATCGACACGATCTGCGCGCCGATGGACGGCGCCCTCCGGGCGATGAGCACGCAACTCTCGCGGCTGCTGGAACTCTCGCGGCTCGAAGCGGGCGAGGCGAAGGTGACGCGCCGGGGGATCCCGGTGGCGGATCTCTTCGCCGCGTGCGCCGCCCAGTTCGACGCCCTCGCCCACGAGAAAGGCCTGCGCCTGCGCTTCCGACCGTCGGATGCCGCGGTGGACAGCGACCCGACGATGCTCCAGTCGATCCTCGACAACCTCGTCGCGAACGCGGTGCGATACACCGACGCCGGGCGGGTGCTCGTCGTGGCCCGCCGTCGCGACCGCACCATCGAGCTGCAGGTGCATGACACGGGCCCCGGGATCGAGCCCGATCTGATCGAGTCGCTGTTCGAGCCCTACCGGCGCTTCGACGACCGCCGCGATCGCGCGGAGGAAGGCCAGGGCCTGGGGCTGGCGCTCGTCCGCAAGCAGGCGGACCTCCTGCAGCATCCGGTGCGCGTGCGTTCGCGGGTAGGACGGGGCAGCGTGTTCGCGGTGCAGGTGGGAGAGGTAATGACAGCGGCCTTCGGATAAGCTCGCGGCCACGACAGCGACAGGACGTCCGCTCGCGCAGCCCGGCGATGCGTCGCGTGTTCACGCACCCAGAACCGAATCCATGACGCCTCACGCTGCCCGGACCTCCGCACTTTCACCGACACCGGAATTGCTCGCCCGGTGGCAACACGTGCTCTTCGGTCCGCACTTCGCCGACCGGAAGCAGCGCGTCCGCGTCATCCGCTTCCTGATCGCGACCGGCAGCTACGTCCTGCTCATCGCGCTCGCGGGGATCGGCACCCTCGCCGGCTTCATGCCCCTGGATGCGCTGCTCGACGGCAGCGTGGTGGTGGCAGTCTTCCTCGTCATCTTCTACGTCCTCTTCCGGACGGGCCTCAACCGCGGTCTGCGGGATCCCAGCCTCACGCTGCTGCAGATCGCGACGTCGATAGGCGCCACCAGCTACTTGCTGTACCACTCGGGCGACGCGCGGACGGTCTACCTCCTCTTCTACATGGTGGCGTTCATGTTCGGCGTGTTCCAGTACGGCACCGCTGTGCTGTTCATCCTGGCGCTCGCGATGCTGGGGTCGTACGGATTCGTGATCGGGCTTCTGGTCCTCGGCCAGCCGGAGACCGTGAACGTGCCGCTCGAACTTCTGCGGTTCGTGGTGCTGGGCGCGGTGCTCAGCTGGTTCGCCCTCATGGGTGGCTACATCCAGCGCCTGCGGGCCCGGCTGCGTGCCGCCCGCGATGCCTCCCAAGCCGCCAGCCGCGCGAAGAGCGAGTTCCTCGCGAACATGAGCCACGAGATCCGTACGCCCATGAACGGGATGATCGGCATGACGCAGCTCGCCCTCCAGACACCGCTCACACCGCAGCAGCGCGACTACCTCGTGACGATCCACGATTCCTCGACGATGCTGCTCGCCATCCTCAACAACATCCTCGATCTGTCGAAGGTCGAGGCCGGTCGCCTCGACATCGAGCGCGTGCCCTTCATGCCGCACGAACTGGTCGAACAGACGCTGCGTCCGCTCGATCTGCGGGCGCAGGAGAAGCAGCTCGCGCTCGAGGTCGTCATCGCGCCCCGGGTGCCGGTGCGCCTGATGGGGGACCCGGTGCGCATCCGCCAGATCCTGGTGAATCTCGTGGGCAACGCGATCAAGTTCACCGATCGCGGACACGTGCATGTCCACGTGGACACGGCGCCGATCGACGACGCTGCGCTCGAACTCGCGATCACCGTACGCGACACCGGCATCGGCATCCCGCTCGCGAAGCAGGAGGTCATCTTCGACGCCTTCGCCCAGGCCGATGCCTCGACCACACGCGAGTACGGCGGCACGGGCCTGGGCCTCACGATCAGCGCGCGCCTCGCGACGCTGATGGGTGGCCGCATCTCGGTGCGGTCCCGCGAGGGCGAGGGGAGCGAGTTCCGCGCGACCCTGCGGGTGGAAGTCGCGTCAGCCGACGCAGAGGAGAGCCCTGCCACGGCACCCATCGCAGCGCTGCCCGTCCCCGACCGCACGCCGCACATCCTTCTGGTGGAGGACAACCCGGTGAACCAGCGCGTCGCGCAGGGGATGCTGCGCAAGCTGGGGTTCGACGTGAGCACCGCGAACAATGGTCTCGAAGCGCTGGACCGCGTGGCGGAACGCGCCTTCGACGCCATCCTCATGGATGTGCAGATGCCCGTGATGAACGGCCTGGAGGCCACGCGCGCCATCCGCGAACGCGAGCACGGCAGCGGTCAGCGGACCCCCATCCTCGCGCTCACTGCCAACGCGATGCAGGGCGACCGCGACGCCGGCGCCGCCGCAGGCATGGACGCGTATCTCACCAAGCCCGTCGACATGGCGGCCCTGCGCGATGCGCTGGCGAAGGTGACATCGGTCACATCGGCCGGGCGGGAGGACGAGAGCCCGCCGGTGAACTGACCCTCCGAACACTGGCGGGGGGGATGACGAGCGCCTGAGCCAAGCCGGTATCCGCCGGCGGTGACAGGGTCCGCGCCGATGCCGCGCTACGATGCGGCATCGCCCTTTGAAGCCCCCCGATGACCCGCGTACCAGCCGCCACGCTTGCAGTGCTCGCACTGTTCGCCGCCAGCCTCGCCGCCGCGGCCGACATCCCCGCCGACCCTCGGACCTACCGCGCGCTCCTGCGGCAACTGCAACCCGGCGACTCGCTGCTGCTGGCACCGGGCGACTATGCCGAAGGCCTGCCCGTGCATCGCCTCGTCGGGACGGCAGCAGCGCCCATCCGCATCCGCGCGGCAAACCCGTCGGCGCGGCCCCGCTTCATCTCGCGCGGCGACCGCAACACGGTAAGCATCGTGGATTCGACGCACGTCGCGATCTCCGATCTCGATCTCGACGGCGACAACCTCTACGTCGATGCCATCAAGGCCGAAGGGCACTCGCGCTTCGCGCACTTCATCACGCTCGAGAACCTGCGCATCACCGGGCACGGACCGCATCAGCAGAACGTGGGCATCTCGACCAAGTGCCCGGCGACGGGCTGGATCGTGCGCGGCAACGAGATCATCGGCGGCGGCACGGGGATGTACTTCGGCAACTCCGACGGCAATGCGCCGTTCGTCGGCGCCGTCATCGAGGACAACCTCGTCGTCGACACCATCGGCTACAACCTGCAGATCAAGCACCAGAACCCGCGGCCGACGGATGTGGGCCTGCCGACCGGCGAAAGCGTCACGGTGATCCGCCGCAACGTCTTCTCGAAGGCGCGCAACGGGTCGACAGGCGAACTCGCGCGGCCCAACGTGCTGGTGGGGCACGCACCGCTCAGCGGGCCGGGACAGTCGGATCGCGTCGTCGTGGTCGGCAACCTCTTTCACCAGAACCCCACCGAAGCGCTGTTCCAGGGCGAGGGCCGTCTGGCGCTCTACAACAACGTGTTCGTGAACCGCGACGGCAGCGCGATCCACATCCAGCCGCACCACGCGGCACCGGGCGAGGTCGCGGTGTTCGGCAACACCATCCTCGCGGCCGGCAACGGCATCCGCATCCTGGGCGGCGGGCCGGACCAGCGACGACGGGTGTGGAACAACGTGGTGTTCGCGGAGATCACGATCCAGGGCGGCGAGGCGTCCGGCAACGTGATCGGTCGGTTGGCAGACGCAGGATCGACGCTGCGTCAGGCGGAGGGTGCAGTGGAGGCGCTGGACCTGCGGTTGCGTCGCGCGACGAAGGGCGTCGCCATGGATGCGACATCATGGCCGGACGCCGATCGGGACTTCTGCGGCGCACGACGGACGGACACCGCCCCGGGCGCTTTCGCGCCGGGGTCGCCGGTACCGCGATTGGCGGTGCAACGCATGGCCCCCGGGTGCGGGGCGCCGGGGCGGTAGGCCAGGGGCCTGTAGGAGGGGACCATGCCCCCGAACGCGGTCGATGCAAGGAAACGTACCGACCGGAACGACCGCTTTCGCGGCCATGGGCCGCTCCTACAACACCTCGTCCCATTCGCACGACTGGTGGCGCATCCACCGCGGGAGCGACAAAGACCGACCCGCTTGCCATCGTTCGCCATCGGACCTGCCCGCGCCTATCGCCCCCTCAAAACCCCAACTCCACCCGCCTCCCCTCCGCCGTCGGCAACGCTGCCTCCTTCTCTGTGATGAGCGGTAGCGTCGCGCACATGTCGGCGTTCACTTCGATCCACATCTCCTGGTCCGCGGCCAGATCGAACGCATCGACGATCGCGTGCACCGGGCAGACCGGAATGCACGCGCCGCAGTCGATGCACACGTCGGGGTCGATGTAGAGCCGTTCGGCGTCGGCGTGGAAGCAATCCACCGGGCATGCCTCCACACACTCGGTGTAGCGGCAGCGGTGGCAGGCGTCGGTGACGACGTGTGTCATGCCGATCTCCCCGACGTCAGGCGCCCGCGCGCACGTCGACGCGCGTGTCCGAGAACGACGGCGAGCGGCCGAGATCGCCGAACCGCGCCGTGTTCACCGCGTTCACGCTGCCGCCCGCCCCCGGCCAGTAGCCCATCGGCGACTGCAGGACTCCCGTCGGCACTTCGTCGCTCAGCTTCGCGACGGCCTGGAACGCGCCGGTGCTGTTGAAGACCGTGACCGTCGCGCCGTCGCCGATGCCCCGCGACGCCGCGTCGGCCGCATTGATGACCACGTGCTGCGCACCGGCATGCGCCTGCTGACGGCGCAGGTTGCCGTAGCCAGAGTTGAGGAACGCGTGGCTCTTCGGCGAGAGCAGCGCGAAGGGCAGGCCGTCGCCGGCGTCGGGCTTGGTCCAGCCCGGCAACGGATCCACCGGCGTGCCGTCCTGGAACTCGTTCGATCCCTGACGGAACACGGGCAGCACGAAGTTGCCGCCGGCCGCCATCGACGCCTTCAGCTCGACCTTGCCCGACGGTGTCGGGAACCCGCCCGCCGCGTGCGGCGCGTACTGGTCCGGTGCAGGCACGTTGAGCCGTGCCCAGCCTTCGCGCTTCAGGCGATCGAGCGTGATGCCCTGGAGCGCCGGCGCGGTCCAGTCGTACGAGCGTTCGGCCAGTTCCTCGTCGGTGTACGAGAACTGCGGATCGTCGAAGCCCATCGTCTTCGCGAGCCGGCGGAAGAGCTCCGTGTTCGGCACCGACTCGCCGATCGGCGCGATCCACGGCAGGTTCATCGTCATGTAGAGATGGCCCCACGAGAACATCAGGTCGAACTGCTCGGCCTGCGTCGTGGCGGGCAGCACGATGTCGGCATAGCGTGCGGTGTCGGTCAGGAAGTGTTCGCTCACCACGGTGAAGAGATCCTCGCGCGCCAGACCCTTGCGGATCTTGTCCTGCTCTGGCGCGACGACCATCGGGTTCGCGTTGTAGACGAAGAGCGAACGGATTCCCGGCGCATCGGGCTGCTCGCCGGTCAGTACGCGGCCCAGCAGCCACTGGTTCAGCACCGGCGTGCCGGGCTGCACCCACTCCGGCCGCATGAGGTTGCCCCAATTGATCGGGAAGGCCCACAGCGGCAACTGCAGGATGCCGCCGCCCGGCTTGCGCCACGCGCCCACCAGCGCGGGCAGGCACGACAGCGCGCGCACCGCTTGGCCTCCGCTGCCGTTGCGCTCGATGGCCACACCGATGCGGATGGCCGAGGGCTGCGACTTCGCGTACTCGCGAGCGAGCTTGCGGATGTCGTCGACCGACACGCCGGTGATGCCGCTCACCTTCTCGGGCGTGTACTCCGCCGCGCGCTGCGCGAGTTCGTCGTAACCCGTCGCGTAGGCATCGACGTACTCCTTGTCGACGAGTCCCTCCGCGATGATGACGTTCGCCATGCCCATCGCCAGCGCGGCATCCGTGCCGGGCTTCACCGCGATGTGCCAGTCGGCGGCCTGTGCGGAACGCGTCCGGGCCGGGTCGATGACGACGACCTTCGCGCCGCGCTTCTGCGCCTCGGCGATGAAGGGCCACATGTGGGTGTTGGTGCTCATCGGGTTGCACGCCCATAGCACGATGTACTTCGAATACTGCAGGCTCTCCGGATCCATGCCCGCCGTCGGGCCGAGGGTCATGATGTAACCCGTACAGGCGCCGGAGTCGCAGAAGGTGCGCTCGCTGATGGTGGCGCCCAGCTTGTTGAAGAACGGGTCGCCCGCGTTCAGCCCGTTCAGCGTGCCCTGCGTGCCGAGATAGCTGTAGGGCAGGATCGCCGTGGGGCCGCTCTCCGCGATGATCGCCTTCCACTTCGTGCCGATGGTGTCGAGCGCCTCCTGCCAGGAGATCCGCGCGAACTGCCCGCTGCCCTTGGGCCCGGTCCGCTTCATCGGGTACAGCACCCGGTCTGGGCTGTGCACCCGTTCCTCGTAGTGATTCACCTTCACGCACAATCGCCCGTCGGTGAACGGATGGTCGGGATTCCCCGCGACCGACGCCACCTTGCCGTCCTTGACGGTGACCACCATCGAACACGTGTCGGGACAATCGTGGGGGCAGGCGCCCAGGACAGTGCGGTTGTCGTCGGCCATGGCAGTTCTCCTTGGTGGTCAGTGCCCCGGGAGTTGGCCGGGACGGGTCGTTCGGTCCGTGCGTAGTCTCCCCCGGGACGCGGCGGGAATCTAGGCTGGGACGGAACGGGGAGTTGACTGGGGGGGAACTGGGGGCGGTCACCCGCGCCGGAGTTCGCGAACGTTGCCCCGAGAGGGCGATTCGGCTAGAAGTCAGCCTTGGATTTCTGATCCGGTTGCCCGCGACCGGAAATGCCCCCGGTCATTCTGGGGCTGGCAAATCTCAACCTTGACCAAAGAGTGCCCGCATGAAGATCGCCATAGAACTGAACGCCAGCCAGAGCGAAAGCCTCACCGCGCTCGCGGCGACGCTCGGCGTCAATGCCGAGGCGCTCGCGCAAGCGGGGGTCGCCGATCTGGTCAGTGCCAGCGCCGATGATTTCGAGTCCGCAGCATCCCGAGTGCTCGAGAAGAATCGTGAGCTCTATCGCCGCCTGGCCAGATGAGATACCTGACGCTCGGGGAGATCATCGCCCTGCATCGACGCATCATCGCCCAGAGTGGTGGAAGTCCTGGCGTCCCCGACCTTGCCGCCATCGAATCCGAAGTTTCCCGACCCAGGGTATCGGTTGGCGGCGCGGACGCCTACCCGAGCATCCTCGAGAAGGCCGCAGCGCTTGGATTCTCGCTGGCCCGCAACCACGGGTTCGTGGACGGAAACAAGCGCATTGCGCACGCAGCGATGGAAGTGTTCCTTGTCGTGAACGGCATGGAACTGAACGCCTCGGTGGACGAGCAAGAGCGATTCATGCTCGCACTGGCTGCTGGCGAGATCTCGCGAGAGGCACTCATCGAATGGCTACGGGCGCACGCGGCTCCACTCGAAGCCGGGCCGTGAATGAGCTCAATCACCGTTCCACGAAGCACCTTCAAGAGCGCCCTCAATGGCCGGAAGGTACATCGGGATCGACAAAGCCTATGGCGCACTGGCTCGGGAGTACCCGGTCACGCCCACCCCCGCCCGAACGAAACCCGAACTCGCGTAACCGCCATGCGTAGAGGCATGGCACACCGTGGCCGACGGGGCATTTCGGGAACAGAAACACGGTTCTAAGCCGCGAGATATGGGCGCCGGAGACGGTTTCCTTCGGAAGATCTGTAGATTGCACCGGTCCGCCCCCGAGACTTGAGTCGGTGAGCAACAGCCGTGAGGCTGCGAGCGGGCAGGGTCGGAAGCGGCGGTCGCGGGGAAATCCAGCCAGCCCGAAGGCCAGTTCTCCGACGCCTTCGGGCGTTCAAGTTGGATGCCGTATTTCGCTGTCGGAAATGGGCGTCTAAGCGCGGAAAAGACGCCACCCGAAAGCCATTGAACCGAGAGATCAGATACTTGCGTAGGTCCGACCCCGAAGGCTCCGGCAACGCCCAACGACCGTTCGGTCATAAAGATCGTCATTGCGTCATCGTGCACGGTCGCTCCAGCGCGGCCGGTGAAGCGAATCGCGCTGCCACAGCCTGCACCGACGGGATTCAGAATCCCAGCACGACCCCGCCGTAGAGCCCAATGCCCGGCATCGGATACCCCGGGCGGTAGGCGTACGTACGATCCAGGACGTTGTCGAGCACCACGAAGACTTCGCCACGCCGCACCCATTGCGCCGGCAGTGCCCGGGCGAGTCGGGCATTGACCAGCGGGAAGCCGCCGACGCGCTGCGTATTCACGGCCGTGGTCGTGCGGGCGCGCGAGAGCACCTGGAACGCCGACGTGTACTGGACATCCGCGCTGAGGCGCCACTCGCCGAACTGATAGATCACCCCGGCGGACGCCGACAGATCGGGCGCGTAGGGAATGGAATCCGGGTCCGTATCGAGCAACGTGAGCCCGGTGAACACGGAGAGATCGCGATGCACGGCATGCTGGAGTGCTGCCTCCACGCCCCGGACCGTGAAGCCTCCCCGGTTCGTGTACTGCGGGGGTGGGGGAGGAGGCGGGATGAAGACATAGCGGTCCGACAGGCGGTCTTCGAACACGGAAAGGTCCAGTGACGTGCGGTCGGACGGCTGCACGCGAGCGCCGACCTCGACGTGGTCCACTTCTTCCGCTGCAAGGCGGCGCCATGAGTTGCCCAACCCCGGCACGACGTTCTGCGCGAACACCGCGACATCCAGGCCAGGGTAGTTGATGCCCCGGGCGTAGTTGACGTACAAGGACAGCGTTCCGTGCTCCAGTCGGACGCCGGCATGGGGCGCGCTGCGCGACGCGAACTCGCTGTGCTCGTAGTAGCGCACGCCGGCCGACGGGATCACGGTGCTCTCACCCCAACGGAATCGATGTGACACCGCGGCATGCGGCGACGTCATCCGAAAGGCCGGGCCGTCGAATCGTGCAGGCGCAGCGTTCGTCGGAAGGAACCGCGCGTCGCCAGACACCGAATCCGCATCCAGCCCGAGCGCGACCAGACCATCCTGCCAGGGCGCGACGGACTCGCGGATGCGCAGCCCGTAAGTGCTCCAGTCCGTCAGCGTGTCCCCCGCGGTGCCGGCCTGATTGAACCAGTAGCCGCGCCCGCCGCTCCAGTAAAGCGTGGACGTCCCTTTCCACGCGCCGTGGTCATGCTCGGCCGTGATGCCGAACAAGCCTCCCCGCGTCTCGTACTGGCCGTTCCTGAGTGACGGCAGGCCTTGCGGCCCGGGATCCGATGCCTCGTTGTCGGTCACCAGGAAATTCGCGCGCAACGACCACTCCGCGCTGACACGAAAGTCGACCCGGCCGAGGACATTGGCGAGGCGGCCGCCCGCGTTGTCCCGGTGGCCGGAGGAGCGCGCGAATCCCTGGGCCACGTAGACGCCCAGGTCGCCCTCGCGAACCGAGATGTCGGCCTGTTCCACGACCGTGCCGAAACTCCCCCCCTGCAACCGCAAACCGCCAGCGACGCCGTCCTCCGTCGCGCGCCGGGTCGCGATCTCGATGAATGCGAGGTTGTTGCCCTGGATGTGGGGCTGGGGGCCCTTGTGGACGGTGATGCTCTCGATGCCGTTGACCGGGAGCAGGTCGAGGAGGGGGTGGTTCCAGACCCCCATGAAGAACGGGATGCCATCGATGTAGGTCTTGATCTCGCCGCCCGGCCGGCTCGCGCCGAAACCGCGAACGAAGACCGCCCCGCCCTCGGACCCCCCGAAGGATCCCACGGGATTGAAGCGGGAGATGGTCACGCCCGGGGTGCGGCGAAGGGCCGAGGCGACGTCGACGGCATTGAGGTCCAGGATCTGACGGTCCGTGACGACGGTCGTGAGCGCGCCGAAGGCATCGACACGGTTTCCCTCGATCACGGGCGAGCCCACGACACGAACGGTGGGCGCAGTCAGGGTCGAGTCCTGGGCGCCCGGAGCCGAAGCGTGCAGGGCAAGGACGATCGAGCCGACAAGTCGGGCGGCGTGGCGAGGCATGGCGGGACTCCCGAATGGTTGCGGTATCGACGTGTGCTGCGAACGACGTCCGATCAGTGATGTGCAGGCGGGCGCGGCGTCGCGGCATCCTCACGGATGACCGTCCCGGCGTGGCGCAACCGCATGGCGGCCGCCATGGGGAACACCCCGTCGCCATAGCTGCGGAAATCCCTCGCGAGGTCACCCCAGCGAAGCTGCGGAACGCGGCCCGCCAGGCGGAGCTTTCCTGCGTGGTCGACGAACGTGACGGCCGATTCCCCTTCCTCGAGCATCACGCCGAGCGCAGGCAGTGCATTGAACACGTGGCCCACGAGGAACGTGTTCGTGCCGGCCTCGGGCGGCAAGGGGAGTTTCTCCAGGAGCTTCCTGCCCGCCTGCGCGGCGATGTCGGGCGAGGCGAGCAGATCGGCGTCTGCGTGCACGCGCCCGAAGGCTTCCCGCGCAGTCGCCATCGTCCGGCAATAGGGGCTTGCCGCGACCCGGCCGATCGGAATGCGAAGCGCCACCAGCGCTTCTCCCATTTCGCGGGAGGCGAGAACGCCCCCGGGGGAAAGATTGCGCTGGGCGGCGCAATCGGCAAAGTCCACCCCTGGCGTGTCGGTCTCGCCGATCGCGGTCCGTCCGTGCCGCATGAAGATCACGTAACCCCCGCGGCGGAGCGCGGCAACCAGGTCGTAGAACTCCGGCGGTGCGTGCAGATGTGCAACCGCCGGCCCCCCCTGCGGTGTGCCATGCGCATGGCTTCGCATCTGCGAGTGGGGGTCACCGTCGGCGGCATCGGCCGCGCAGGAAAGGCACCAAAGAACAAGTACGGGACGAAGGAGACACGAGACGCGCATGGGGGAGCCCTCCGATGAATGTACGAGAATCATACGAATGTACGATTCGTCATACAAGAGTGCCACCCGCATCACGCCCGGTTGACGGAGAGGCTTCCAGCGGGGCATCCGGCCGTGAAGCGCGACCGCGAGACGACGCGAAGCTTTCCCGCTCCGCGTCAGAAGTTCGCCTTCACCCCCACTTCCAGCCGGCGGCCTGCCTCCGGCGCGAAGTTGCGCAGGAAGCGCATCGGGGTCGGACCCACGCAACACCCTGATACCCCAAGCTCTTCTTTCAGCAGATAGCCGTTGTCCGAGATTGAACGGTCATTCTCGACAGTGTTTTCGCGGCCGCCCGTGCCGCGCCCCCGAGTCGCAATTGCGGCTACGTGGCGCTGTACGAGTATTCGCCCGCAGAGGATCTCGTGCGGGTCGTCGCCATCCGTCATCAACGAGAAGTGGGGTATCGGTCGCCCTGAGGGACGTGGACGCGGTCGCGGCGGAATGCGACATGTCTTCGCGGTGTGTGACTGGGGTCAGGTCTCGTTTTTTGTCCCCGCTCCATTCAGCATAAGAGACTCAGCCCCAACCAGGTTGCACCTCCCCGGGGCGCAGTCTGGCTCCTTCGCACCTTCCTGACCTCCACTCACAGTGCCCGGGGTCAGGTCTCGTATCTTGCACACGCTCTATCCAGCACAAGAGACTCAGCCGGAGCTTGTACGGGTCCGACCCCGGGACTACGGTACGCCATTGAGTCCGCAGTATCCCGACCCAGAGTATCGGTTGGCGGCGCAGACGCCTACCCGGGCATCATCGACAAAGCCGCAGCAATTGGATTCTCGTTGGCCCGGAACCACGGGTTCGTCGACGGGAACAAGCGCATCGCACACGCAGCGATGGAAGTGTTCCTTGTAGTGAACGGCATGGAACTGACCGCTTCGGTGGACGAGCAAGAGCGCTTCATGCTCGCACTGGCTGCGGGCGAGATCTCGCGAGAGGCACTCATCGAATGGCTCCAGGCCCACGCGGCTCCGCTCGAAGCCGGGCTGTGAATGCGCTGAATCACAGTCCCACGAAGCACGACCAAGAGCGCCCCCAATGGCAGCAAGGCGCATCGGGATCGACGTAGCTTGTACGGGTCCGACCCCGAGACTGTTGTCGATTCATCAAGGAGGAGTTCGACGCCTACCTCGAGTGCGGCATCTTGGCCCGCGGCTTCCTGAAGCTGCGCTGCGGCTAGTGCCGGGCACTCTGCCGGCCGACCTTATCCCGTACGTACCGCTTCTCCACTTCCGTGCCGAGGTCAGTGTCAAGGCGCTCTCAGCGCGAAATCAGGCAGCAACCACCGACACATCGCGGCCGCGCGTTACGGCGCCCACCAAGGCAAAGCCAGCGACCAGCATCACCCAGGTCGACGGCTCCGGCACCACGCCGATGGGCTGCAGCTGAGTGTCAGCCACGAACCGGCCCAAGTTCAAACCGCTGTTCACAGCCTTGCCGTTATCGTCTTCAAAGTGGATGCCACCATAGATGCGGCTCATACCAGCTTCAAAGGCCGCGCCCGAAAAGCTGGAGAAGCAGCGGTCTGCCACCACCCCCGACGCAGGATCGGCAGCAGTGCAAAAGGCAATGTTGTCGTTATCGAAATAACCGGCCAGTGCGCCGGCTGCGCTGCCGGAGAAGCTGCTGTGGCCCGACACGTATGCCGGGAAATTCGGGGTGGACAGGAGCGGCGTCCAGCCCGGTTCGCCAGCCACGCCACAGGTTTCCGGTGTGCAGTTGTTGATGGCTGTTACCGGACGCCAAGTGTTATGCAGATATTTATCGTGCCAAGCGGTGATGCCGGCATCGGCCACCGACATGCCGACCAGTGCGGTTAGGCGGGCGGCTTCGAGCGTGGACAGGCCGTTGGCCAAAATCGCACCGTTCGTGATATCGATCCAGTGACCAGGCGGGGTGAATGTACTGCCGCCGTCAGCCCAAAAGCGGGCGATCAACTGCTGTTCAGCGGTGCCGCAGTTGGCACAACCCAATTCCTTGACTTGCTTGTATTCGGCAATCCACTGCGGGCTGCCCACCGCAAGCGGTGCACCATTGCCGAACTGGCTGTTGCTGGTGGTAGCAAAGGGGAGCACATTGCCCCACAAGGGCAGCACCGGGTCGCTGGGTTTGGTCGGTTGGAAATCACCAGGATTGGTACCAGGCAGATAGGGCACCTGGGCCACCGATGCACCGTCATCAAGGCGGGCATTGAAGAAGTTGTTGGCGATGCCACTGCCCACCGAGAGGCTGCTGGCGCGGATCGCGGCATCAACCGGCAGCGCCGTGAGGCGCGCGTTCATCTGCATCATCAGCGAGTCCGACGCTGCCGGGAACAGATTGGCCATCATTGTGTAGCCAGCCGAAATCGCCAACGCTTCCTTGGACACGCCCGAAATGGCGGGACCCGTGTAGCTGTAACCCTGATAGCCCATCATTGAGCCGGCGTTCACCGCATCAAAGGTCGCGATGCTGACCATGGCAATCGCGCGCGCGGCGAGCGGCGGCGGCGTGGTGGCCGCGCTGGCGCGGATACTGTTAAGCAGCGTGGTGTTGATATTCTGCACGGCGTCGCTGGCATGAGTGACGCGTTGAGAGGCTAGAGTGGTGATGACAGCGACAGCGGCCACCGTCTTCAAGCCGACGGTCAGTGCACGAGATATGACGACTCCCGCTACCTTTTGATCGCGCCGCCACGCCAAGTGCTCATCAAGTTTGCAGCCCATCTTGGTTGCCAATCAGGAACGCGGATGGGTTGCTCCCGGATGTTGTCAGTCGACTCGACGCTGCCGCCGGACCGCCATTGCGATCAGTCCAGCGCCGGCCAAGATCAATCCTGCCGATCCAGGCTCCGGAACGGCGGTAACTCTCAGATCGTCAAAGTAGAACGAGGGTGACGGGCCCGGAGTGGTAAATCCCATAAGGCCATATACTTCAAGTAGTGCAAGCTGCGAGGCGGGGTTTGCAAACGGCTCGGTGCCGATCAAGTTGCCGTTCAAGTAACCCGTCGCAGTTTGTGTTGGGAAGTCAAGGACGAGCTTCAGGTCAAGCCATGTATCGGTCGCAATAGGTACATCTACGCCTGCAAATTGAACATTCAAACCCTGGAAGACCACAATCTGTGAGATGAATACGTCACTGGGGCCATACAACGAGAACGGTGATCCCTGGGTGTAATCACCAGGGCCGAGATTCCATCCGTTCGTCCCCTCGAGATAAATCGAGTGCTCCACAATAACCTGCGGCAGCGATGTTGAGAAAGGACCAGATCGTTGCGTGGTTCCGTAAGCGCCCTGGCCTGCGAGCTTCCCTAGGCGTAGAGACTGAGAACCCGAACGGGCGGGACCCGAATTGACCACCTGGTTGCCAAAGTTACCAAATTCATAGTCGATCCAGCCATTCTGGCCGCTCAACGCCCCAAGAGTGTACTCGGGCGCTTCATAGCTGGTTTCGAACAGCACGACATCCGCAGAAGCCGAACTCGGCAAAGTTGCGAGGGCGATGGCCGCGCTGGCGAAGATGACCATCTCTTGGTGAAAGTACTTGCGACTCATGAAATCGGTTCCTGTCGTCAGTCGTTGGAAGGAGTACCGTCGGAAGCAGCACATGCTAACTGGCCGCATTTGCAACTTAGTTACAGTATGCGTTTTCCGCACCGGGATGGCAAGTGTGGCGTCAATCCGCATACGCCCGCGCATCGGGGTCGGCCCCACGCAACACGCCCAGGCAACACCCTGACACTGCTCGCCCTTCGTTTTTCGGATGGCCGTTTTCCTCGCTTGGAGGACGACTTCCGAGAGTGTCGCCTGGGGTCAGGGCTCTTTTCTTGCCCCCGCTCTATGCAGCACCGCCCCCCGGAGGCTGACCTGTCGCAGAGCACCTGAAACACCGCCCGCGGGCAGGGGCTGCTCAGGAAGCCTCGCGAGTCACCGCTAGCCGCGGGATACGATGCGGGCGTCCCACGTCATCCGGCGACGGACATCCGGCCCCGCGCCTGCCGCCCCACTCACTTACGCCATGGTCCGACAACGCACGTCCGCGCCTCTGCGCCCGGCCCTGGCTGCCGGGTGGATCGCCGGTGTGTGACTGGGGTCAGGTCTCGTTTCTTGCCCCCGCTACATGCCGCAGAAGAGACTCAGCCGCGGCCAGGTTGCACCTCCCCGGGGCGCAGTCTGGCTCCTTCGCACCTTCCTGACCTCCACTCACTGGCCCTGGTACCCCGCCTCCCGCGCGCTCCTCACAGCCAGCACGATGACCACGTCCACCGCCGGCATCCATCGGCCCAGCGCGAGGTATGCCTCGGTCCCGCGCCTCATGACCAATTCCCGGCGAGCGTCCTCCACCTGCCGCCCCACCATCGGATGCGATTCGAGAATCAGCACCGGATCACGGATTCTTCGCTTGCGTTGGTCCGACCCGAGACGGTCGCCGCGGGGCGAGAATGCGGAGCCGGCGAGCTCCCACCCGTCGTGACCCACATCGCATCGGGGTCGGCCCCATGCAGCACATCGAAAGCGGCAACCCAGCGACGGCCCGGGCGGGCGATGTCCGCTGATTGGTCGACAACCACAACACGGATTTGCGTCAGTTTGCAGCGCTCGGTCGCGCCTGCACTTCGGTGTACCAGCGGAGCACATCCTGATACCCCCCGGTTAGGTCGAGACCGGCGAACCGCCCAAAATCGAGGACGCACAACAGGGCGATATCGGCCATGGAGAATTGCTCGCCTGCGACATAGTGGCTGCAGGCCAGCTGATGGTTCACCCGTTCCATAAGGCGATGTACGCGTTCCCTGCCCCTATCCACCAACGCGGGAATCTGGGGAACGGGCGTTGCGCTACCGGCCAATCCTCGACTGACAAAAAAAGGGGCACTGTTCCGCAGGATCTCCTCGACAGCCACCTCGCCATCGAAGTTGATCCGCTGCAGCCACATCTCGACGCTGGCGATCTCGATCGCACTGCGGCCAAAGAGGTTGGGCTCAGGAAAGAGCGCCTCGAAATACCTGCAGATGGCCAACGACTCTCCGATCTGGCGGCCATCATCGAGTTCCAGCATCGGCACTGAGAGCCTGGGGTCAGGTCTCCCTTCTTGCCCACCTGCATTCCCCGCCACCATCGGCCCCAGGCGTTCGCAGTGAGAGCCTGGGGTCAGGTCTCCCTTCTTGCCCACCTGCATTCCCCGCCACCATCGGCCCCAGGCGTTCGTGTCACCGGCAGAGGCACCTCCGACGACACCGCCACCCCGCGGACGCCCGCCCTCACACGACCCGGAACCGCCCCGTGATCTCGAACGTCATCCCGGGGCTGCCGTACGAGCCCCCGGTGCCTCGCTGCGAGGTGACGTAGAGACGGTCGCCGCGCGGCGAGAACGCGGGGCCGGCGATCTCGGAGCCGTCGTGACCGACCAGTTGCATGAACGGCGCCGCGATCCGCTGGCCTGCCAGGTTGGCGAGCAACACCAGCTCGAGGTTGTCGGCGTCCTCGGCCACGAAGATGTCCCCCGAGGTCTCGTGCACGGTGACGTTGTCGGGGTCGCGCAGCGGCGCGTCGGTGCCCAGGAGTGCGGCGTCGTAGAGGATCTCCAGCCGGTCCGTCGCGGTCTCCAGGGCCCAGACGCGATTGTCGCCGGTGGTGGTGAAGAACACGAAGCCCCCGGAGAACCACGCGCCCTCGCCGCGGTTGAACGCGAAGGTGTCGCGGCCGCGATAGGGGCTCTTCGGCGACACGGGGACCCACGTGACCTGGCCGTTGCTCAGCGACGCGGCCTCGAGGACCCCGGCGGAGAGATCACCGTTGCGCCACGGGCGGAAGCGGTAGAACCGGCTCTTCTCGTCGTCCTCGGTGAGATAGACGAATCCCGTGCGCGGATCGACCACGGCTGCTTCGTGGGCGAAGATCCCCATGGCGGGGCGATCGACGCCCTGGCCCGGCTGGAACGGATCGCACTCCCAGACCCGGCCGTTGCGGAACTCCTCGCACGACAGCCACGTGCCCCAGGGCGTCGCACCGCCCGCGCAGTTGTACTTGGTGCCGGCGAGGATGCGATAGGCGTCGGCGACACGGCCGTTCCGGTCGAACCGGATCGCACCGACACCGCCTGCCGTGCCGTTCAGCTCCGAGTTCGAAACGTAAATCCAGCCGTTGTCGGGCGTCGCGAACGTGGCGCCGCCATCGGGTTGCCCGTGCCACACATACCGGGTGCCGGCGACGATCTCCCCCGTGCGGGCGATCAGCTTCGCGGTGAATCCCGCTGGCAGGCGAACTCCGAGCGCGTCGGGTGCGCCGAGCGGCCCATAGGGACCGGGCCCGACCGAAGTGCCAGCCGCGAAGGCGTTGCGCCAGCCGGCAAGCGCGAATCCGGCAGCACCGGTCTTGAGCAGGGTGCGTCGGACGGAATTCATCATGGGGAAACGCTCCGCAGGGTCTGGCGGTCGAGGGCAGGCCTTCGACATTGGCCTCGCACGATTGCGTCCCCGTGACCATGCCGGCGGCGGACACGGGCGAGTCCTCGAAAGCGCGGGCATCGGCGTCGGACCCCCACGAAGCCCTGACACCCCCTCACCTCCCTCCCCTCAGAACCGGTACCGCGCCCCGACCACCGCATAGTGGAACAGCGCGAAGCTGTAGACCTCGTCCCTGTCGACCCCGCCTTCGAGCATGCGGTACCCGCCTTCGAGCGTGAGGTGCTTCGTGACGTCGTACCCCAGCTTGAAGGCCACGTCGACAGCGCGACCGCCCGGGCCGATCAACCCATCGAAATCGAGAATGCCGCGCCAGCGGTCGGCGAAACGATACTCACCATAGGCGTGCAACAGAGGGACGAATCCGATGTTGGTGTCCCGCGCCTGCGTGCCGCCCTGTCGCAGTGACACCTCGGCATCGCGGATCTTGCCGGTGGCGCCCAGCTTGAACAGCCAGCGGTCCGAGTCCACCAGCGAGTAGCGCCACGTGAAGCGGTACGAGTTGAACTTGTACGTCGAGTTGACCGGCCCCGCGGAGAAACCCTGACCGTCGTAGCTCGTGGTCTGGCGCAGGGCGCCGTCCTCCTCGATCTGGAACGGGGCGATCAAGCCTCGCAGTTCGTGCTTGTCGGAGAGCCTGTAGGTCGCCTCGAAACGAAAGAAGGGATACGGCCCGTTTCCGACGGTGTCGTCGAGGCCGAATCGCGTGCCGGTGTTGCCGGGGCGCTGGATGTCGTTGCGGGCCTGCCAGACCGGGCCGGTTTCGAGGCCGAGGGTCCACCGGCTGTCGTCGGCCGCCGCGGCGCTGGCCGCGATCGTCAGGACTCCGATCGAGAGGATCTTGAATGAGAACGGCATGAGGGGTCCCTGTGCAGATGCAAACAGGGTGCAGTGACTGCCTCGGGCAGCGGGAGTTCCTCCGCCTCCGGAGACGGTATCGAGGACCGCATGCTCCGGTGCCGTGAGCTGGCACAGCCTCGGGCAGTGCTTTACGATCGAGCACGGATTCCCCTGTCGCAGACCAAAGAGAGCACGCCCATGAGCACGACCGATCGCGCCGCCATCGAGCAGACCATCCAGACCTACTTCGACGGTCTCTACGAAGGCAATGCCGACAAGATCGCCAGTGTGTTCCACGAATCCAGCGCCCTCACCTGGGACCAGGACGGCAAGATTTCCATCCTGCCCCGTGATGCCTGGTTGAAGCTGTTGCGGGAGCGCCCATCGGCGCAATCCAAGGGCCTGGCTCGCGACGACGCGATTCTCATGATCGACCAGTCCGGCCCGACCACCGCCTTCGTGAAGGTGAAGTGCCAGATCCCGCCGCGCTACTTCCAGGACTACCTGAACCTGATCAAGTCCGACGGCAAATGGGTGATCGCTCAGAAGATCTATGCGGTGGAGGTTCGTCAGTAGCGTCGGCCCGTCCGCTTGCTCGTCTGACCAACGCAACAGTCTGATACCCGCTGGCTCGCCCCGGTAGGCCGCCTCGTGCGGATTGCTCTCGCCAAGCGCGAGTATCAATTCCACCGCTGGCACCTCTATCGGGGTCAGCACCACCCAACACCCAGACCGCGCCAAACACCGGACGGCGCGACGCCCCTGAGCTGCGCTTGACCCGCACGACGGTCGCCTCTACGATCCTGTATCTCTTTTGTGATACAGGCACTGGCCATGGCCATCTCACTGCGGATCCCGGACGACATCAAGGAGCGCGCGTCCGCCCTTGCCGAGAAGTCCGACTCGACGCCGCACGCCTTCATGGTCGATGCCATCCGGGAGAAGGTGGAGGCCGAGGAAGCCAGGCTGGCGTTCCTGGATGAGGCCGAGACGCGCCTCTCCCGCATGAAGGCCGCCGGCGCCGGCATCGCTGCCGCTGACGCGTTTGCCTACCTCGAAGCGCGAGCGAACGGCCTCAAGGTACGGAAGCCGCGTCCCCGAAGACTTCCATGATCCTCCTGGCGCCAGAGGCCCTCGACGACCTCGAGCGCATCTTCGAGTTCGTGGCGGAGCAGGACGAGGCACTAGCGCGCGGTGATCTCTCGCGGATTCGTGAAGCGATCCTTATCCTCGAACACCACCCCGTCATCGGCCGACTCGCACGCCCGTCCGGCACCCTCCGCGAACTCGTGATCTCCCGAGGCAGAAGCGGCTATGTGGCGCTGTACGAGTACTCGCCTGTGGAGGATCTCGTACGGGTGGTCGCCATCCGCCACCAGCGGGAAGTCGGGTATCGGTTTCCCTGAGCGACACGGAGGCGCTCCCGGCGGACCGGCACATATCTGCGCCACAATCCCGCCCACCACACCAACTCGGGGTATCCGATGCGCAAGGCCTCGCCACCGGGCGACGACGACAAGCCCAGCCGGGTCGTTCAGGCCATGGAACCCGTGGCGTCGTCCGCGCACGCCACGCCGGAGCAGAAGAAGTTCCGCAAGCTGATCGCGAAGATCGAGGCAGTCCGGGCGGACCTCCTCCAGTGGAAGCGCTTCCTCGACGAGCACGAGAAGCAGTACGTGAAGAAGGCGGCGCCGCTCTACGCCCTCTACCGCGAGAAGCGGATCGAGATGGCGTATCTCCTCGACCGGCACATGGCGGACCCGCTGCTCAAGAAGACGCACCGGGCCAAGGTGACGGAGATTCTCGTCAACATGCTCGCCAACCTCATCGCGGAAGAGCACAACGACGATCTGGTCCGCCTATACGACACCTACAGCGACAACAGCTACTCCGAGGAACAGGCGGTGGAGGAAGAGTTCATCAAGTCGATGGCCGAGGACATCTTCGGCATCGACATGACGGACGTCCCGCTGGATTCCCCGGAGGCGATGGCCGAAGCCCTGGAAGCACAGTTCGCCCAGGCCGCGGCCGAGAGAGAGAACCGCGCGCGGCAGCGCAAGAAGAGCGCGAAGGCACTGGCGAATGACGCCAAGATCGCGGAAATCGAAGAGGGCGCCACGAAGTCCGTGCGAGCCGTCTTCCGGCAGCTGGCGAGCGCGCTCCACCCCGATCGCGAGCTGGATCCCGCCGAGCGGGCGCGCAAGACGGTGCTGATGCAGGAGGTCAATCGCGCCTACGACGCCCGTGATCTGCTGGCGCTGCTCGAGCTGCAACTGAAGATCGAGCAGATCGACGCCGCCTCCCTGTCGGATCTCGCCCGCGAGCGACTGGTGCACTACAACCGCGTCTTGCAGGATCAACTCCGTCGGCTGGAGGACGAGCTTCACGACCTCACCATGCCGATCGCCCTGTCGCTCGGCGACGGGGCCCCGCGGACACTGACCCCGGCGTTCGCGACCCGTGCCTTTGAATCCGATCTGGTCGCCGTCCGCCAGCACCTTGACGCCGTGGAAGACGATCTCGTGCGATTCCAGGATGTCAGGGAACTGAAGGACGCCCTGCGCCACTCCCGCAGCGAGCCGACGGCGGAGGAGCTGGAGTTGATCGAGGAGATGCTGGCGGCGACCAAGCGTCGAGGGCGAGGGCGGCGGAAGTAGGGCGTGACGGAAGTCAGCCCTGCGGATGCTACGGCGGCCGACCTGGACCCAGGTTCCGCCTGGATCCGAGTTTCAGCGTCTCGTCTCGACATCCTCCGTAATGCTGTGGACAGCCTGCGTACGCCGCTTCCCGCTGTTCAGCACCTGTTGGGGAATCCTGCTGAAGTCGATCTCCTTCAGATCGAGCTTCTGCACCTGACGGTTCGCCATCGTGTGGAAGTACAGCACACGGTTGGTGAGGTCAGCGGCGGTCGTGATTTGCGTGGCCCCCGGAATGTCGGTCGCTTGGTCTTCTACCTTCGCCAGCGATCCGAGGGGAATGTTGAAGCTGTCGAGAATGCGGAACGCCTCGAACACTGCATCCTCGGCGGTCGCCAGCGGGCGGGCCGAGGCGGTGAGCGCGGCAGCGCGGACGAAGCGGGATGGCGGAGTGAAGTCACCCGGCAGACCGATCAAGCCCGAGCCTGCGCCCAGGGGCGTCAGCTTGATGCCGTCGAGCGTGACGGGCGCTTTCGGACCCTGGCCCAGTCCGAGGTAGTTGCGCAGGTTGGTGACGTGCCAGTCGTACGTGGGCGAGTTGGTGATGACGCCCAGCACCGTCTCGTGCACCCTGACCTGGCCGCCATCGACGATCTCGATCACGATGGCGGCGCCGGTCGGATCCGCGATCTTCCAGTGGAACGGCAGGGCAGCGCCGCCGAAGCGCGGGTCGTCCACATTCACGACGCGCACTCCATGCAATTCAGCCTGCACCTCAGCAACCGTCTTGAAAGATGACAGCATCCAGCGCATGAGATCACCGACGCTGAGCGAGCGCCCGGCCTGCGCCTTGTCGTACGCGGCGAAGTCCGCGAAGCCCGGGAAGTAGTACATCCCGACGTACAGACCCGCCTCGTTCATGCCATCCGGACCGTAGTCCTGATCATAGGCACGCAGGGACACGAAGCCGTGGCGGCCGGTCCAGCGGAGTCCGTTGTAGCCTTCGGGCGTCTGCGCCGTGAAGGCATGGTCGCGAGGAAACAGGACCAGGCTGTCATGCGTGGCGTCGCTCAAGGCCCACTCCACGGTGCGGCCCACGACCACGGCGCCGTCAGCTGACTCGAGCGAGATCCCCGTGCAGGCAGGCGCGGGCGACGCGGCAATCGAGAGTGCCAGGGCGACGCTCATGGCCCGCAACATCGGTACAACAGTCATCAGTGAACTCCAGCAGGAAAACAACGCTCAAGAATGTCGGAACCACCACCGCTCTGCTCGCGTTGCGTGACGGTCGCAAGCAAGATACCCGGGGGTTTCCGGGACGAACGGCAGGCGGGAAGCGTAGCGCATGGGGGGCGCCAGGGCACAGGGGCTGCTGTCTGATCACCATCCGCTCCATCGGGGTCGGGCCCGCGCGTGTACCCACCCGGGTATCCCGCCGCCTGGATTCCGACGAACGGGGGGTGGATTTCCACATGGTCGAGTTCACATGGTCGAGCTCTCTTGTCGGTTCTGACGCTCAGCCCACGCCCCCGCGGCGTCCAGCCGCGCGATGCGGTCCCCATGCCGGCGCCCGCCGGTGGTGACCCAGTCGCGGAGCCGTCTGTGCGACATCGCACGGTGAGCGCCACGCGACTGCGATGACAATCACGCCGCACCGTCGACGCTCCAGTCGGCGGCATCGCGGAGGTTCCGCGCTTCATCGCCAGCGCACCGGTTCCACCGGCGCGCCTTCGAACGCGCTTCGATAGCGGCGCACAACGAGAACCGCATGACCTACTGCATCGGCGTCCTGCTCGACGAGGGCATGATCCTCGCCTCCGATTCGCGAACGAACGCCGGCGTCGACAACATCGCCAAGTTCTGCAAGATGACCGTGTTCGAACAGCCCGGTGACCGCGTCATCACGCTCCTCAGTTCGGGCAATCTCGCGGGAACGCAGGCCGTCATCGGCGTCCTCAGGCAACGCCTGTCGGCAGGGCCATCGCCGGAGAACCTCCTCGGCGCCCGCACGATGTTCGACGTGGCGATGCTGGTCGCCGACGCCATGCGCGACATCGAGCGGCGCGACGGCGAGTACCTGCAGGAAAGCGACATCACCTTCGACGCCTCGTTCATCGTGGGCGGGCAGATCCGCGGCGAGGGCATGCGGCTCTTCCGGATCTACGCCGAAGGCAATTTCATCGAGGCCGGTGTCGAGACCACGTACTTCCAGACCGGCGAGACCAAGTACGGCAAGCCGGTCATCGACCGCGTGATCACCCGAGGCACGCTGCTCGCGGACGCCACGAAGTGCGTGCTCGTGTCGTTCGATTCGACCATGCGCAGCAACCTGTCGGTGGGCATGCCGATCGACCTCATCTGCTACGAGCGCGACCGGTTCGAACTGACCAAGCGTCGACGCTTCGATGACGGCGACGCGTACTTCACATCGCTCACCGGTGCGTGGATCGAGGGCACGCGTCAGGTCTTCCGGCTCCTGCCGGAACTGGGCTGGTGAATGGCCGCGCCTCGCGACGTCTTCCTGATCACGTGCGAGCACGGCGGCAACCGCATTCCCTCGGCGTGTCGGGCACTGTTCCGCGGGCAGGGAGCGCTGCTGGACTCCCATCGCGGATTCGATCCCGGTGCGCTCGCGATGGCGCGCGCACTCGCGACGGCTTTCGACGCGCCACTCGTCGCGTCCACCGTGAGCCGCCTGGTCGTCGACCTCAATCGTTCGCTCCGGCATCCGCGACTGTTCTCGGAACCGATGCGCGCCGCACCGGCGGCCCTGCGTGACCTTGTTCTCGCCGTGCACTACACGCCGTATCGCACGCAGGTCGAGGCGCTGATCCGACGGCTGACCGCACGCGGCCGGCGCGTCATTCACGTGTCGTCCCACAGCTTCACCCCGGTGCTGGACGGTCGGGTACGCCACGCCGACGTGGGCCTGCTCTACGACCCCGCACGACCGGGCGAATCGGAACTGGCCGCCCGATGGAAAGCAGCGCTCGCCGCGACGGCACCTGAGCTGCGCGTGCGGCGCAACTATCCCTACGCGGGCCGCGACGACGGGCTGACCTCGCAACTGCGCCGACGTTTCCCGCCGACCACCTACGTCGGCATCGAACTGGAACTCAATCAGCGCTTCGTGCTGGCCGGCGGGCGCCCGTGGACGGCGCTGCGCGCCGACGCGATCACCGCGCTGCGCCTCGCGTGCGCAACGTGATTACGTGTCCCGGCAAGCGGTCCACCGTCGCGCCCTCCACGACACCTCCTCCCTCACCTCCCACCGGAGAACGATGATGCGCATCCGCGTCGGTTTTGAAATGCTCTTCGAGTGCCCGCGTCCGACGCCCAAGATCTTCACCGTCAACGTGCACTCCACCCGCGTGTCCGATCTGATCGGTCGCGACGAACTGCGGTTCGACCCGCCCGTGCCCGTCTCCGCCTACCGCGACGGCTTCGGCAACTGGTGCACGCGCATCGTGGCGCCGACGGGCACGCTGCGCGTGTCGGCCGACGCGCTCGTCAACGACTCGGGGCTCCCCGACACGATCGTGCCGGACGCCCGGCAGCTGCCGGTGCCGGACCTCCCCGAGGAGGCCCTGCAGTTCCTCCTGGGCAGCCGCTACTGCGAGACCGATCGACTGTCGAACACGGCGTGGGAGCTCTTCGGCCAGGGCCCGACGGGCTGGGCGCGCGTGCAGGCGATCTGCGACTACGTGCACCGCCACATCAAGTTCGGCTACGAGAACGCGAGGATGACGCGCACTGCGCTGGAGGCCTTCAACGAGCAGGTGGGCGTGTGTCGCGACTACACGCATCTGGCCGTGGCGTTCTGCCGCTGCATGAACATCCCGGCGCGCTACTGCACCGGCTATCTCGGCGAGATCGGCATGCCGCCGCCGTACGGTCCGATGGATTTCGCGGCGTGGTTCGAGGTGTATCTCGATGGCCACTGGCACACGTTCGACGCACGCAACAACATCCCGCGCATCGGCCGTGTGCTCATCGCCCGTGGTCGCGACGCGGCCGACGTGGCGATCTCGAACTCGTACGGTCCGAACACGCTGACGAGCTTCCGGGTGTGGACAGACGAGGTGGCGGTGACTCCCTGACCGCGGGGTTTTTTGCAGGGTGAGTTCGTGTGTGGGGTTCGTGCGTGAATAGTGCACAGACATCGTGTCCGCTCGGAACTACCGTCTCGTCGGCCAGTGCTCGCGAACTCGCAGGTGTTCGCGGATCTGCGCCATCCGACCACCGCAGACGGCGGGTTCGCCCGGTTTCGGCGAGGACCCCGATCTCATCCACAGGGACACGACATGACACACACAGCCTTGGACCATACGGCGGCAACCCACGACGACGAGGCGCACGTCAGCAGTACGTACCGCGGCTTCCTCGCCGATTGCTGGCGCGGGAAAGCGCGGGCGTGGCAGGCATTCTGGATCTTGCTCGTCGCGGGCAGTTTCATGATCAGCCTGCTCAACGTCCCGATGGGTATCGCAGCCTCGCTCATGTATCGCGCAGGCCAGACGGTGCCGGCGCTGGCGGTCTTCGCCCTGCCGAGCGTCGTGGGTCTCTGCTGGCTCGTGTTCGCGCTGGTGGGCGTCTGGCGATGCGCTCCGAACGCCGACCTCGCGGTGTCGCGCATTGCCAGCCGGGTGGCGGTGGTGCTCGTCGCTGCTCTGGCTATCGTCCAGTTGATGGCAGGCATCGAGGCAGGGCAGCAGTCGATCGCGGAACAACGGGCAAAAGCCGCCGCCGAGGCGTCGCAGGGCCGATGACGCGAGCCGGGGTTGTCGACGTCCCGGTGGCCTGACCAGTCCACGCGCGACCGAGCTTCCAGCCCCGGGATCGCACCTGGCCGCCGCAGGACATCCCGGAGGATTGATCAGGGAACAGTGCCGCGCACTACGCACAGCCACGCAGACGGAAAGCCCGGCCACTCGTCAGATCAGTGGGTTGCGCAGCCCGCGGCCGCGATTCAACAAAAGCCGGTGCCACGACGGACGCACCCTCGCACATCAAGCTCGCGCGGACGACGCGTTGCATTCTCTGCAACTGACGGCAGGCATTGTCTGTCTGGAGCCCACGGACAAACCTGCCCCGGAGGCGAGCGATGCGCGCTCGATATGGCAACCCCCTTCCCCACGCACGAGCGCTCGCCGCCGCGTTCGCAATCCTCACCCCGTTCGGCCTGATACCCACAGTCGGCCAGGCGGCGGACTTCGACCTCATGAGCATCGGTGCCCGCGCCCGCGTCGGCGAGAAGCGGGTCCTCGGCAAGGTGGCCCCGGAATCCTTCCGCGAGTACGACTTCGTGGCCACGTTGCGCCTGCCGTGGCAGCACTACACCGCCGAGGGCTGGGGCATCGGCACGCGGCTCATGGGCAGTGCGGGGATCCTCGAAGGTGCGAACAAGACCGCGCTCGTCGTCACCGCGATCCCCCTTCTCGCGTTCGGCAGCGAGGACGGCCGGTTCTCGCTCGACGTCGGTGCCGGGCTGGCTCTGATCAGCGAGCATCGCTTCGCGCAGCAGGACTTCGGCGGCCCTCTCCAAGGGGCCCTGACATTTGGGGCCAGCGTGCCGCTGTATCAGCGCATCGGGGTGGGCTACCGGTTCATGCACTACTCGGACTGGGGCGCCTACGGCCCCAGTTCGATCGGGGTGGATTTCCACATGATCGAGTTCTCCTGGAGGCTTTGAGGAGCCGCCGAAGTTCGATACCAGAAGCATCACGATCCCCGCAGGCAACGCGAAGGCTCCTTGGTGTATTTTCCCGGCATGGACGGCCCAGCCGCCCCCGTCACCTCGTCTCGATCCCCGGGAGACCCATCGCATGACGCACCGCCTGCTCGCCGCCGCCCTGGCGCTCGCCTTCCACTTCGCGCCATTCGCGCTCGCGGCTGACACGACGCCGCCCAAGGCGCCGCAGATCGGGCCGTGGGGCTTCGATCTCGCCGGGCGCGACCTCTCGGTTCGTCCGGGCGAGGACTTCAACCGGCACGCGAGCGGCACCTACCTCCACAACACGCCGATCCCCTCGGACAAGGTCATGGTGGGCGCCTTCGTCGACCTCTACTACCGGTCGCAGGACCAGCTCCTCGCGATCATCCGCGAGCAGGCCGAGACGCCGGTCACCGCGGACGGCGTGCGGATCGGCAACCTCTTCAAGAGCTTCATGGACGAGGCCCGCATCGAGGCGCTGGACGACAAGCCGCTGCAGGCCGATCTCGACCGCGTCCGCGCAGCGACGACGCCGGAGGAACAGGCCCGGATCATGGGCGGCAGCCAGGGCCGACCGGGCGGCAGCTTCTTCGCGACGGAGGTGCAGGAGGATTTCAAGAACCCGAACCGCAGCGCGCTCTACGTGGGCCTCGCCGGGCTCGGGCTTCCCGATCGCGACTACTACCTCGCCGAGGGCTTCGCGCCGGTGCGGAAGGCCTATCAGGACTATCTCGCGCAGGTGCTCGGCGGGATCGGCTGGCCCGATGCGCAGCAGGCCGCGGCGGACGTGTGGGCGCTGGAACTGCGCATCGCGGGGGTCCACTGGTCGCGGGCGCAGAAGCGCGAGACCGAGAAGATCTACAACCCCATGACGCTCAGCGAGCTGGAGGCATTCGCGCCGGGCTTCCCGTGGCAGGCGTGGGCCGAGGGCGCCGGCGTGGCCCACATGGCCCGCTTCATCGTCATGGAGAAGGACGCCTTCCCGGCGCTCGCTAAGATCTTCGCCGAGACGCCCGTCGCGACGTTGCAAGCCTGGCAGGCGGCACAGACGACAGACCAGACGTCGCCGTACCTGTCGAAGCGCTTCTCCGACCAGCACTTCGCTTTCCGCGGGCGAATCCTGCAGGGGCAACAGACGGAGATGCCGCGCGAGAAGCGTGGCGTGCTGCTGGTGGACGCCCAGCTCGGCGATCCGCTCGGCAGGCTCTACGTCGCCCGCCACTTCCCGCCGGAATCGAAGGCCGCCATCGAGCAGCTCGTGGCGACGCTGCGGAAGGCCATGACGGCACGCATCGGCAAGCTCGAATGGATGTCCCGCGAGACGCGCAAGCAGGCGCTCTACAAGATGCGCCACTTCGGCGTGAAGATCGGCTATCCGGATCACTGGCGCGACTTCTCGGACCTCGAACTGTCGCCCGACGACCTCCTCGGCAACATGATCGCCGCGGGCCGGTTCAATCGCGAGTGGCAACTCGCGAAGCTCGACCGGCGCAACGACCCGGCCGAGTGGGGCATGAACCCGCAGCAGGTCAACGCGTACTACAACCCGGTCCGCAACGAGATCGTCTTCCCCGCGGCGATCCTCCAGCCGCCGTTCTTCGACCCGAACGCCGACGCGGCGGTGAACTTCGGCGGCATCGGCGCGGTGATCGGCCACGAAATCACGCACGGCTTCGACGACCAGGGCCGCAAGTCCGACGGCGACGGCGCATTGCGCGACTGGTGGACGCCCGCGGATTCCGCGGAGTTCATGAAGCGGGCGGGCAGGCTGTCGGCGCAGTACTCGGCCATCGAAGTCCTGCCGGGCGCGAACGTGAAGGGAGACCTGACCCTCGGCGAGAACATCGCCGACCTCGGCGGGATCCTCCTCGGGCTCGACGCCTACCGGCTGTCGCTCGAAGGCAAGTCGGCGCCGGTGCTGGACGGCCTCACCGGCGAGCAGCGCGTGTTCTACGGCTGGGCGCAGGTGTGGCGCGCCATCACCCGCGACGAACTCACCCGCCAGTTGCTGGCCACCGACACGCACTCGCCCTCGTCCGTCCGTGCCCGCGCGCCGATGCGCAACGTGGACGCGTGGTACGAGGCCTTCGACGTGAAGCCGGGCGATGCGGACTACGTGCCGCCGGAGGAGCGGGTCAGGATCTGGTGAGAGGCCGAATGGGCTGCCGGCGCGCGGACAGACCGCCGTGACGACGGACTGAGTCTGCGGCACGGGCTCAACCGGCACCTGTTCCTCGCCGGCATGCGGGCGCTCGACTGAGGCGGAGGCACTCGGCCTTCGGCAGGAGACTGCGGCATGCCGACGGAAACAGGCGAGCGATCGATCCGGGCCGCACCCGCACCTCCGCGCCGACTCGCGATCGGCATGAGGCGATACGACCATCCCCAGGAAATCCGCAGTCACGGCACCTTCGCGCGGCTCACCTATCCTCGGGGCGGGAGTTGAACTCGCGTTGACAGCGCGTACGCCCGATCCGATCCCCCCAGGAGTGCCTCCATGTTCAGACCGACCGTTGCCGCGGTGGTGCTTGCCGCCCTCGGCGCCGTTTCTCTTCCGTCCTCCGCCGCCGAAGTGGAAGCCTTCCAGAACGCGACCGTGCAGCCTGCCGGGGTGCGTACCGGCGGAAGCGGCATCAATTTCTTCAACATCGAGGGCTCGGACTTCGGCAGCTTCTCGTCCTTCGGTGTGGCACGGTTCGACATCTCGTCGATCAAGGCGGCATTCGACGGGCAGTACGGCGCGGGTCAGTGGAAGGTGGCATCGGTCAGCCTGCGGCTCACGCAGGCCAATGCGGCCTTCACGTCCGACGGTGGGGTTGCGATCTACTTCACCGGCGACGACACGGTGTCCCTCGTGGCGCCGAGCCCCCTGCGGTATCCGCTCGATGCGCCGTTCCCCGTCGGATCGACCCAATTCAGCGACTTGTACCTTCTGGAGACGTACGCATTCCAGGAAGTGTCCTCGGGCACCGTCGAGGAACATCCGCTCTATCCATTTGTCAGCGGGCTGCCGACCTTTTCTGTCCTTCCTCCCGTGCACCCGCTGGCGGAGGACATCCTTACCGACGACACCGTCACGCTGGTCATGAAGGAGACGACTGCCGGCGTCGCGGCGACGTACGCCGGCTACAACAATTCCACCTACGCCGGCCCCACGCTCGTCATTCTTGCGGCGCCGGTGCCCGAGCCGGAGACCTACGCGCTGCTGGGGGCCGGTCTGCTGCTGCTGCTGGGCGCACGGGCGGTACGTCGCGGCGGCCGATAGCCGCGACGCCCGTCGAGCAGGCTCGTGCAGGCCCGGGAGAGGTGATTTCCCGGGCCTTTCTTCGTCCCCGTTGCCTGCCCGCCGACTTCCTCATCACGCAACCCCGGGGCCGGTTCTCTTGGGCCTTCTGCCACTGAGGCAGTGGAAGAAGGTCGAACGGCTGCGGGAACTCGAGTGACGGCTCCGGCCGTGTCATGTGGGAGACTCATGTGGGAGACAATAGGCACCCGGCGGACCCGGCCCGAGAAGCACTGCAGGCGGGATCCGGACGTCGAGCGCGCTCGCGCTAGGGAGCCTGATAATGTCGACGTCTCCGCTGCGTGGCGATCACCGGGACCGGCGGGCGCAGAGTGCAGGGACATGTTGCGTGCTCCGCGCGAGGTCGTCCGGCGCTGCCGTGCGGCAGGACTGCACCACTGCAACCAGCAGGTCTGCAACAGGAGATCGATGATGCAGATGCAGGGCATCCCCTTCGGCACGACTGACTGGGCATCGGTCCCGACGACCGAACACCCGGGCGAGACCGGCCGGGCCTTCTGGCGTACGCGGCAGTTCGGCGCCATCCGCGTGCGCATGGTCGAATACACGCCCGGCTACCTGGCGGACCATTGGTGCGAGAAAGGCCACATCCTTCTCTGCGTCGAAGGCGAGCTGGAGACCGAACTCGCCGACGGACGCGTCTTCGTGCTGAGGCCCGGGATGAGCTACCAGGTGGCCGACGGCGCCGAGCCGCATCGGTCC
>VYME01000290.1_pt1 | contig 35444 bp, 39 predicted proteins | sample 5115281 | NCBI WGS metagenome assembly VYME01 (sample SAMN12291780, study PRJNA351875) | freshwater metagenome | isolation source: freshwater lake | place: USA: Michigan, Wintergreen Lake | collected 2013-08-08
TCCCGTAATCCTGGGGATAAATCAACCGCTGCTAATATGCCATAGAGTTTTTTATCTTTGTGTTCAGAGAAAAAGCGGCGAAACCGTTGCAAAATACTTTTTAATTGAGTAATATCTTCCTGTCTAGCATGACTTTTAACCTCAACGATATAGGCGGTATTTAGCTCACCATTGGTATAGGCAAGGACATCAATTTCTAGGTGTTGTCCATCTTTACTGACTCGCACACTGGGACTGATAACTTCCATACCAAAGCGTTGCCTGAGAATCGTTTCCATTGAGGGAAGGGCAAGTCCTTCGGTAAAGCTGCCGAATTTTGCACCGAGTCCCCCAATTTGTTTGCCCAGTTCTTTGAGTTGTTTGTCAGTTTTCTGCTGTTGTCGGTCAGTTTCCTTGAGTTGTTGGGCGTTTTCCTTCTGTTGTTGACTGACTTCCTTCAATAGTAGGTCAGTTTCCTTGAGTTGTTTGTCAGTTTCTTTTTGAGCAGCAGTTAATTCGGCTTGAGCAGTAATTTTTTCCTGATGTCACCTATTCAATATTTTATCGGATTGCCACGCTTGCCGAAGACACTGGGGAGCAGACTGCTGATTCAATTGGGTAAGGTGGAGGCTAATTAGTGGGACGAGAATCACCGCCACCAGCGACTAACATTCCTAATACTTTGATACACTTCTCTTAAGGCGACCAGTCCACCAAAATGAAGGATTAAAGGGACTAAGTTGGGAATAGAATTAACAATTATCTTCATTCTCTTTGATTTTTTGACTAATTCATGACTGGTTCGCTGAACGCTGGAAAATGCTAACGTTGATGGGTTATTCATTTGACAGATCATAGAGTTCTAAGCCTTGAATAAAACAAAAATCTCTCAAATTCAATGTATATAGCTTAATATTCTGCACTAATGCTGTTGAGGCAATGATAGCGTCAGGGATGTTGAGTTTGTGACTGAGGGAGTAGGTTTCCATTAAGTTAATAAATTGATTGGATATTGCGACATCTACAGGAAAGGTATGTAGCAATCCGAGATGTCTTTTGATTTTGTTGAGTTCATTTTTATTGATTGCTCCATAATATAATTCGGCTTGAGTAATGGAACTAATGGCTAGTTGATTTAGTCCAATATGGCGAAGCTCTTCGATAATTCTATGGTTGTTTTTATAGAATTAAATGAGGATATTGGTGTCACATAAAATCATCGGTTTTCTTCTCGCCATGCTGCTTCACGGATAGATTTAGGGGTAATATCCCTGTCTTCCCACAATCCTGCTAAGGCAAAGAAGTCTTGCTCGTTATCAGATAATGTTGTTTGATCTTCGATGATTTCTACAGAGTCAACAAAATCTAAAGCAGTTAAAATTTTAGAGAGTGTTTCTGCTTTTTCTTGGTCACGAATGTGTACGATTAGTTGTTTCATGGTAGTTTATTTTGTATTGATTTGGTATTAATGATCATTGTCTAATTCTGTTTTTAGCCAATTAATCATCGGAGAACTAATACGAATTCCATAATCAACTAACTGTTGTGATAAATCTAAAATTTCTTGTTTAGATAGATAACCTGCATAAAAACCAACCAAGAGAATTCCTAATGTTCCTTTGACGGGTAATTCCATAGCTTTGGCAACTCTTCTTGCTAATTTCTCATCTATAATTACCCAGTCTGGTTTGATTGAAATTGCCAAGAGAATAACTTCTAATTCTCCTCGATCTAATCCTAGTAATAGCGGTTCAAGAGGAGATGATGATGCAACTTCTTGAACTTGAATCCAATTGGCATTTTTGAGTTCTTTTGCCCCCGGTTTATTATCTCCAGCGATGACAATTTCTTGATAAACTGCCCAAGGAATAATCACTTCATTAAATAGCTGATTAAGAAGATCTAATTGATTAATCAAAGATAAGGCGATGATCGGTGTAGAATTAACAATTATCTTCATTCTCTTGGATTTTTTGGGCTAATTTACGGCTGGTTTGTATTTCTGATTCCCATTCTTCTGCTGTGTAATCAATAATGGAAAAACCATACTCAGAGAGAAGTGTATAAAATGTATATTTATCGCATCCTAATACTTGTGCGCCGATTCCTGCTGAAATTTTTCCTTCTTGATAAAGATGCCCTAATGTATAAATTATGACTTTACGAGAGAATGCTTCTTTTTCTTCTCTGGCAGCAATGAGGAGTTCTTCGGGAAATGTTACATTAATGCTCATGAGTGTTTAAAAATAATTTGTTTTTCTTGATTTTAGCAGGAATAATATCGCTAATTAATTGATGGTTGATAATTAAGATTCTCTATATTGTTCTCTTTAGTTGTTTATAAATTTCATCATCGTTTCGTTTGTCAATCAGCAAGATTTCTAGTGTTTGCTCCTCAACACGATAAACGATTCGATATTCACCAATATCGGCTCTATGATAAGAGTATCCTTTTAACTTTAGAGAATCTTGGGGATAGGGATTTGTTCTCAGTTCGGTTATTTTTGTGGCTACTTGTTTGGCGTGTTTATCTGGCAGTTTTTTTAAGCGTTTAGTTGCCTGTCGAGATAGGTTAATCTTAAGCATTTAAAATTTCTGACAGTAAAGCCTCACTTTCTGTTGTTCCGATAAAACCTTCTTGATGAGCTTTTTCTGCCTGTAAAGCCAAAAGTTGATTTTCTAACTCGGAAAATCTCTCAAATTCCTCGATTGACAGCACGACTGCAACATTACGTCCCTTTTTTGCTATCTTTACTGGTTCTCTTCGAGCCAAGTCTAACAGTTCGCCAAAGCGATTTTTTGCTTCTGAGGCTCCTAATGTTTTCATAACTAACCTTTATAGAAACTAGCCATTATGACCATTTTAGCTATTATAGCAATTATTGACAGGGCAATCACTTCCACCAGCGACAAACATCCCTAATTCCTTGAAGCACTTCTCTTAAAGCGACTTCTCCCCCAAAATGAAGCATTAAAGGCGCTAAATGGGGAATAGTTTCGAGGAAATGAGGACGAGTGATACTCCCCAAAGCCTGAAGGACATCTTGCCAGAAAGATAAATCTACATTAGCAGGGGTTAATTTGGCGGTTAAGGCTTGTAATGTCGCTGCACATTAAGATTCATTCCCAATCGCTCTAGCTGTGGCTAAGGCTTCGGGTAAGATTTCAGTTGACATACTCCGCGCCGTGAACGGACGTGGATTCTTCTATCATCGCTGATTAGAATTTCTGGCTCAACGAGTTCGCTTAAATCAGACCCCTTGCGGTATCTAACCCAGAGGCGAGTCTCTCCTCAGACTTTCGCTCCATTACAGAAGCCTGTTCTCGTATGCCCTACGATACAGTTCAAAACCTCTAAAATAATTGGTTTCTCTGGTACTTGATGCTTAGAGCTTTTACCCATAAAAGCAATCCTTTATGGAACCCTATAACTCTAGTTTTCAAGGTGCGCCTATCGATTAGATAGCTAGGTTTTTAGAGCGGTTGAATACCTTATCCGCTATGGTCTAGAATTATACATCAGAAGCTCCTCAAGGGTGATGATATGAAGATAGGTCAATTTACTTTATCCTGCCAGCGTTTTTTGATGGCGTTGGCGGTCGCCTGTTTTCTCACTTTAGTTTGGATGAATCCGGCAATGGCACAAGAACAAGTATTACGAACGCTGACAGTTACCGGACAGGGTTTAGAAAGGATTCCCACCACTCTGACACAAGTGCAGCTTGGGGTAGAAATTCAGGATAAGACAGCAGCAGAGGTACAGCAGGAGGTCGCCAAGCGCACCTCAGCCGTCGTCGATTTCCTGCGCTCTCGCAAGGTGGAACGGTTACAGACTTCGGGCATTAGCCTACAACCGAACTATCAATACAACAATAATGAAAGACGCTTGCTGGGTTACATTGGCACGAATACGGTCAGTTTTCGCCTCCAGACGGAGCAAGTGGGGGCGCTGTTAGATGAGGCGGTGAAGGCGGGAGCTACCCGCATTGATGGCGTGAGTTTTACCGCTACTGAAGAGGCGATTTCTGCCGCCCAAAAAGAAGCCCTCCGCCAAGCGACTACAGACGCGCAGCAACAGGGGGATGCGGTTTTGGGGGCTTTAAATTTTACGGCTAAAGAGGTTGTCAGTATTCAAGTTGGTGGAGCTAATGCACCTCAACCAAGGATGATTCAAGCAGACGCAATGGCAAGAGCGGCTGCTAAAGAGAGTACGCCTGTCATTGGGGGTGAGCAAAGCGTTAGAGCGTCTGTCACCTTACAAATTAGCTACTAGAGTTTTTAGCAAAGATCGAAGAGTGGGCGAAACTAGCCTTTTATTTTTTGGATAAGCTCTTGAGTGGCAAGCAATTTACTTTCGTTTCTTCCAAATTCTAGTTAATCCTAATCCGCCGACTGCGAGGATGCCAAAAACAGAGCTAGGTTCTGGAACTCGCGGGCTTTCTGCCCAAGCCGCAGTAATCTTAGCCCGTTGAGGTGTTTCATTACCGCAGTTAGACCAATTGAATTGCCATGTTCCATCAGGGTTCGTTATTGGTGCGACGCTCGGTCCAGGGGTTGGACCCATACCGGCTGGGCAGTTCGGATCAATGTAGTCAATGGAAACCATTTCTCCAGGAGTCCACATACCATTCATATCCATATCATCGATGTGCAGACTTGTCAGGGTCAAGTAGTGACCACTGCCATCATCAAAACCAATTCTCAACTCTATATCCTCCCCAGCACGAAGCTCCCCTAACAAAAAGTCAATTGTCGGTACTCCCTTCGTTAGATATTGACTTCCATTCCAACCAGTAAAGTCTTCGTCAACCATACCAGCAAAGGTAGTGGTATTAGGGGCATACATATCGAACCAGTTAAGTTTGCCCTCCCAAGCCTGTTTACGATTTACTCCACAGCCGAACCCGCCCATTTTATTATCAAGTTCAATAATCGAGTCCTTTAGGTCAACTACCCCGTCACCGTTCAGATCCATCCCAGCCCCAGTCAGAAGTTTAGTACTTGCGTAAAGATCAGGGCGGATATTGTTCAGGTACACAAATGAATTGATCATCGACGTAGCAGCACATCGTCCACCAATGTTTGACTCGTGACCATATAGGTTGTAGGGAAGCTCGACATTGATCATACCAGCGGCGCGAGATGCAGTTGACCAAGTTGTGCCAGCCACACTAGCCGTAATGCCGATCAGTATGTGCGCCAAATACTTCGGAGAAAATTTTACAGTCATGATGTTTTCTTATTTCTTAAGATAGGTTAAGTGCGATCGCACTCCCTCGCAGCTAGGTCAAGCAACAGCCCAACCCAACCCCAAGGGCAGACAAAAAAAGCGTACATACTACCCCCCCCCCGAAAAGTATTAAAAGCTACATTTTAATAAATCTTTGCATTTCTCTCCCTGACCAGCGATTTACCTGAAATAACACGCGGTTGGACTTATCCCCAATCCCTCTGGCAATTTCTCAAGTTTCGGGTAACAAAGCAGGGAAAAGATAGGGACTGATTGCGATAGGAAAAAGATTTTAAAGAAGCGGATATAACGGGTTTAGGTTCAGGATCAATATCATGACTTTCTAATATCTCACCCCATTCGGGATTGTCATAAACCCTTGCCAAAGATTCAGCTTCTAAAGCAGTATGACGATCTCTAATAGGCTGTCTAGATTGTACCCCAATCACTAACCCATGACAAACAATTGCTGATCCCGATGTTCCTTGCCAAGGTGACTGATCTTCTGCTAATCTTTCTAATTGTTCATCGGTGGGTTGTATGTCTTGACTATCTTTAATATTTAATAACAAACGGTTATGAGGAACACGATTAGCCACATTAATAGTTCCCTCAATATGTAACCCTGTGGCGTATTTTTTATCATCTTCAGCATACCGTAAAAATTGAGGGAAACCGAAAAAGTCAAATTTAACCTTTTGGTTGCTACTAGCATCAGGTAACACCCCAAAACCTACAGGATCACAAGTTTCGATAGTTTCTGGTAATTCAACTAAAGCTATATCTATATTATCCGGTGCTTTCCAAATTACTTTAGCGTCTATGTCTTGCTTATCAGAATAGTTTGATGCTGATCTAAATCGTACTTTACAGTCGTTACTATTATCAAATAGATGCCGACAAGTCAAGAGTAAACGTCCCCCAATTCGATAGGCACTGCCATATTTAGGAGCAACAATTTCTAAAGCGTGATCGGGCTGGAATTGGGGCATAACTTATCGGATTGATGTAACCTATTCTTCTGGGATGGCGATGGGTTACGCTTCGCTAACCCATCCTACAAATTAACTGCTTTGGGGGCAAGCATTGCGTCCCTAGGGGTATAAAATTCTAATCGGGAATATCATCACTTGCTGTCTTGATAGGTCCTCCATCTTTCCCAATGGGTTTAAGGGGAATTTTAATTCTATGGGTTATCGTATCTTTATTGGTGACACCCCCACCCATTTCTACTACCCAAAATTTCAGCCCACCTTTGCCTTCTTTCGACTGCTCAACCACAAATTGAACCTCTAATTCAATTTCACCCACTTCAAAGCGAATCTGCTCACCCTCAGAGGCTAAAATAGATTTACTCAGTTCAACCCGCAATGCTTCTAAGGTTTCTCGAAGTCCAACTTTATTGATGTCCATAATTCTCTAGTTATTTTTGAAAGATGCAAACCAAAACCCTTTCAATTCTATCGTTCTTCTGAGACTTTAGGGCAGAGAGATTGCCTTTCTCAAATGACATAATAGCCCAACCCGATCGCTAAGGTAAGCGCGGGTTGGGAAAAGACATCGACCTAATATTATCTCAAGACTAAAATGACAAATTGAATTAGCATTGAGCTATTTTGCTAATACAAGGTGTCAAGATCAAACTAAGGAGCTAAACGTTGCCTTTGCCAACTGCCATCTTCTTGACGATAATAACAGAGACGATCGTGGAGACGACTGGGGCGACCTTGCCAGAACTCGATTAAACTAGGAATTAGGCGAAATCCCCCCCAATGAGGAGGACGAGGAACTTCACGACCAGCATATTCTTCTTTTAGTTCTGTCAGGCGTTTTTCGAGGATATCCCGCCCGGAAATCACTTCACTTTGATTAGAGGCCCAGGCCCCTAAACGAGATTCCCAGGGACGGACAAAAAAGTAATTATCCGATTCCTCCTCGCTGATTTTTTCTACAGTTCCCTCAATCCTAATTTGCCGTTGCAATTCTCCCCACCAAAACACTAGGGCCGCATTGGGATTAGCGATTAATTCCTGTCCTTTGGCGCTGTGGTAGTTGGTAAAGAGAACAAAACCGCGAGGATCGAAGTCTTTCAACAATACCATGCGGGCCCGGGGTTTACCCTCCGGGGAAATAGTAGCTAAAGTCATCGCGTTGGGTTCCAATCTTCCCGAAGATACCGCCCGTTCTAGCCATTGTTTAAATACAATGAAAGGATCGGCAGATGTTTCTGACTCTAGCAATTCTTCAAGATTGTAGTCCAAGCGCAGGTCAGCGATCGATATGTCCATGGTTTTGCTTGCTAAATTCTATCCTTTGAGATCCTACAAGATTCTACAATCATGACTATCACCTCGGCCAGTGATGCGATCGCCTCTCTTTTAGAAATGGCGGAACAGGGAGAGATTGACCCCTGGGATGTGCAGGTTATCGATGTGATCGATCGCTTTTTGGCAGAATTGGGGTTATTAAATGATCTAGATTTAGCCATGGCCCAGGCTAATTTACCCCAATCGGGACAGGCTTTTTTATGGGCTTCCATGTTAGTTTTATTTAAGGCTGATACCCTAGAAAGATTGTCTTTAGACCAGCAAGAAGAAAGTCTGATTGATGAGGAAATTAGCGAGTTAGAACGGGAATTAAGAACTTTACCCCGTTATCTAGAAAATCATATTCGCCGTCGTACTGCTGCCCCACCACCGCGAAAAAGACGGGTAACTTTGCAGGAGTTAATCACTCAATTACAACAGATTGCCCTAGAGATTGAAGCTTTACCGAAACTGCCTGTAGTTGTCCCGAAACCCCGTCCCCAATCCCGACGGGAAGCGGTACAAATTATCACGGAATTAGCCCACCAAGAAAACCTGACGGAATTGGCGGCGGAACTGGACTTTTTTTTGCAGAGAAAGTTTTTTCAATTAGAGAAAAAGGAGATAGAGTTTGAGTATTTATTAGATTTATGGCAAGCAGAAAAGCCCTCTAGTCACTCGGCAACACAGGAAAAGGTGGCGATTTTTTGGGCTTTACTTTTACTGGCTTCTCAATCAAAAGTGGAATTAAAACAAGAGGATTTTTATCAGGATTTGAGTATTTCTTTAATTAGGGTTAGCTGAATAAATCTTAAAACCTTGTTGGGTAAGACTTTTAGACCTTTTGGCAATCAAAAAGTACCGGTTCTGGGAGTGATCGGGGGGGAAAATTCAGGTACTTTTTCTCTGAAAATTAGGTAATTGGCCACCTCAAAACTGGTAAAACCCCACACCCCACACCCTGTCTCCACAAGAAACTTTTTGCCGCAAACCCTTTACAATACTAAATCCGTTGAGTATAGGCTACTTATGAGGAGAGGCCCTCATGCAAAAGGGAGAATAAATAATCAGTTTTTAATAACCAGATTTACTATAAGAGGTTGAGAACGAGAAAAGGCCAAGAGTTTTCCTAATTTGACAAAAGAGAGATTAATATTAAATATTTGTCAACTTTTTCAGCCTAAGTTACTTCATCGGCGAACATCTTCTACTAATATATGTGTACTATCAAGGCGCAGAATCTGCGCCCTAGATACCTTACTATCTTAGCGAGTTAAGGCTGCGCCTCTTTCGTACAAAGTGCGGGCATAATCGGTCCAAGTACCCTGGCCCCAATAACGGAAACAACTGGTTTGCACGAGCAAATTATAAAGCAGTGCCTCCAGATAATCCGGTCGTCGGGTGAAGCTAGGATCCGCCTGTACTAAAGGAGCATATTTCTCGTGGAATTTAGCGCTTAATTGGTTCATCGGTTCGAGGACATTTTCGTAACCGCGCACCCAACTGAGATCATTTGTCCAAGATGCCCCATCCATGGTAAAACGGTGGTCGGACTGTTTTAACTCAGCGATCGCCTGTTCCACTGCTTCAGGGGTAGCGGCATCCGAATTAACTCCCTGCCAGATTTTATGCTGGTGTACGGCTTGAATTGGGGGATAATCTTGGGGATTAACGCCAGCGGCCTCGATTAACTCCAGATATTCCGTGCCGTTAAATCCTGCCACAGTGGAACCCCCCTGCATTTCCCGCCAAGGATTGGGAAAATCGCGAGGAAATTCATTCATCATCACGCCACCATTTTCACCGTCGGCAATCTGGGAACCTAGGGAAGGAACCCAAACGCCGCCGATTTGCTGTTTACTGCGGCATTTGGCCTCGTGGTAGGGTTGCATTTGGGCGACTAATTTGGTGTCGGAACCCTGGGTTTTAATCAAAGCAGTAATCGCAATCACTTCACCCCGAGAATTGCGCGCCAGCAAGCGATTAGGAATATATTTTTGTTCCTGACTCAATCCCGAACCGTCGAGATTTTCCACCGAGTGTTCCTGTACCAATAACCAACGATAGCCGCATTCTTTCAGGGCTTTAATATACTCGTAGAGGGTATCGGGATGGTTAGGAAGGTGCATTTCCGGGGGAGAGAACCCTTTGACTCGTTTCAGGGCATCTGGGCCAAAAATCGAGGCAAAATAGGTTTGCCATGCTTGCATCTGCAATTTTAGATCGGGAATCGGTGTGGAAGGAGCCACCGCATGACTCCACATCGTCCCCAACCATTCCACATAGGGTTGATATTGACTGTTACAGGTGATTAATTTGAGTTTATCGAGGATATCCTGCCGTCCCATCTGTACCAAACCCCAGAGGAGATTGCCGGAATAATCGAGCATAATCCGGGGATTACAGCCTTCTGCCACCAATTCTGGGACAAAATCGCCCATGCGACTGTAACACCAGGCAAAAACACTGGCATTATGGTTATCACCATCCCCCTGATTTTCGAACATATGCTGGAGATTGCAGATTAATTCACCGTTAACACCCGCGGGGATGGTGGGTTGGTGCATATGCAAGGCACAGGCAAAACCAGCCTGAATATTGTCTAATTGGAGATTTGTTGTCGGTAAAAAGATCGGATCATCGTGATTAACAATCGCCGCGATTTCCTGTTCCCAACCGCAAATAGTCGGTAGTCCGGGGCGGATTTCCGTGATAGCGTTCGATTTCGATGATACGGGTGTAGCGATCATAATTTTTCAGGCGAATAGATTGAGATAGTTTGTCCCCACTCTCCCAGGGACAACTTTTTTTTACTGGCAACAGGTCACTCTTGACTGTTCACTGCTAACTGAGCTAAGAGCGCGAACTTTATCCTATCCCATTTATACTGAGAGTACCCCCTCTCCAGACACAAGCCTTCGTAACTCGTTAAAAATCAAGATGATTCTTTACTGAACTTAACCGATCCTCGCACTATGATCCAAACAACTATCCGCCCTTTTACCTGTAACTTTTAACCATGTTCTCGGCGACTACCGAAATTCTTGTTATCTTCTTCCTCATCCTCCTCAATGGAGTCTTTGCCCTCTCGGAAATTGCCATTGTCTCGGCGCGCAAAGTCCGTTTAGAACAATTAGCCAGAGATGATCGAAGGGCGGCGATGGCCTTAAAATTGGCCAATGATCCCAATCAAATTTTATCGACGGTGCAGATTGGCATTACCCTAGTGGGAATCTTTGCCGGGGCCTACGGAGGAGCCAATTTATCGGTCAGTGTGGCGCAATTATTGGCGCAAGTTCCCGTTTTAGCCCCCTACAGTCAAGCTTTGGGATTAGGATTAGTGGTGTTAATTATTACCTATCTATCCCTAGTGGTGGGGGAATTAGTGCCGAAACGGTTAGGTTTAAGTAATCCCGAAAAAATCGCTATCCTCGTTGCTGATCCTCTCGATAAGCTATCGAAAATTGTTTCGCCCGTTGTCCATCTTTTGAGTCAATCGACTAATCTGATTCTCAGTTTGTTGGGGATTAGCGCTAATAATAATGATTCCCCAATTACGGAAGAAGAATTGAAAATTATGCTTAAACAGGGAACCGAAGCGGGAACCTTTGAGGAAGCAGAACAGGATATGGTGGAAAGGGTGTTAGGATTGGGCGATCGCCGAGTAAGTCAGATTATGACCACGCGCCCAGATATTATTTGGCTAGATTTGGAAGATAGTGCCGAAATTAACCGCCAGAAGCTAATTGAGAGCAATCATAACCGTTTTCCTGTGTGTCAGGGCAGTTTAGATGAGGTTTTGGGGGTAATCGAAGTCACAGACTTATTGGCAGATTGTTTAACCGGTGAAAGTTTCGACCTGACGAAGGATTTACAACAGCCGCTTTTTGTGCCGGAAAGCACTAGGGGTTTAAAGGTGTTAGAATTGGTGCAGCAAAGTGGTCATCATATTGCCTTGGTAGTGGATGAGTACGGTGTGATTCAAGGATTGGTGACGCGCAAGGATATTTTAGAGGCAATTGTCGGCGATTTACCCCAATTAGATGATATTGAAGATGCTCAGATCGTGCAGAGGGAAGATGGTTCTTGGTTGATCGATGGTACAGTGGCGATCGAAGATTTTAAAGAATTATTTGAAATCAGTGAATTACCGGGGGAAAAACAGGGCAATTATCACACTTTAGGTGGTTTTATTATTACCTATCTTGGTAGGATTCCGGGGGCTGCCGCTCATTTTGAATGGCAAAGGTTGCGCTTGGAAGTGGTGGATATGGACGGTAATCGTGTCGATAAGGTGTTAGTCACGCTATTGTTGGATGATTTGTAAGTAATTGTTAGTAAACATCTAGATTTTTTCAAGCTTGTGAAGACCGATACAATTTTTTATCAACTCTTGCAAACTTTTCCGGGGTTAATTTTTGAATTACTGGGAGAATCAACCCAGAAAGCTGAAAATTATCAATTTTCCTCGCGAGAAATCAAAGAATTAGCGCGTCGTTTTGACGGTATTTTTTTACCAACCACAGCAGCACCGGAACTAATTATTTACTTTGTTGAAGTGCAATTTCAGGATAAAAGTGATTTTTATTGGCGATTTTTAACAGAAATTGTCATCTATCTCAATCAGTATAAACCCGTTCAGGATTGGATAGCTGTAGCTTTATTTGCCTCCAGGGATCTGGATAATAACTTTCCCTATCAACTGCGGGGATTTGAGATAACGGGACAGATCAGACGTATTTATTTAGATGAATTAATCGATAATCTGGCTCCGTCTCTGGGTTTAGGAATTATTCAGTTAATTGTCGCTACACCCCAATTAGCACAGCAACGAGGAAAACCACTTTTAGAAAAAGCGATCGCTGAAATTGATGATCTAGTTTTCCAGCAAAAAGTTGTAGAATTAATTGAAAGAACCCTGGCCTATAAATTTACTAATCTTAGTCGCTCGGAGTTAGAAGCTATGTTCGGATTAGATGATCTCAGACAAACTCGACTTTATCAAGAAGCTAAAGAAGAAGGTCGTGAAGAAGGTCGTGAAGAAGCTAAAACTGAAGCGATCGCCAGTTTACTAGCTTTAGGTTTAAGTATAGAACAGATTGCCACTGCTTTGCAGTTAGAACTTACCAAAGTACAAGAGACAGCGGCCAAATTATCCCCCCCAAATTAGCAGGGTAAATTATCAAGTTTCTCCCTGATTTTACCCTATTCATTCATATTACGATAGGTAGCCACTGCCGAGGGAGAAATGCGATTGAGATAACGGAAAATCCAATATTTTAAGACTGTATCCAAGATAACGGGAAAAGTGGCGATAAAGAGAAAATTAAACTCGCGATTTTCCGGTAAACCGAAATGACGACTTAATCCTTCTAGGATGACTTCCCAACCGTGGGGAGAGTGGAAACCGACAAATATATCGGTAAAGAGAATAATTAAAAAAGCTTTAGCTGAATCGCTAAGATTATAGAGAATGCCATCAAGAAAAGACTTGACAATCTCGATTTCCCGACGACTAAAAGCGATAACAAAACCAAAGGCAATCAGGGAACAAATATCGGCGAAAATATTAGCGATCGCATTTAATCCTCGTTGGCGAAATTCTTCACTTATTACCGCTGCTTTTTTAGTAATTTCTCCCTCGATTTCTTCGTTAGATAATTTGGGTGCTAAACCAATCATACCTCGAAAATGTAAAGCTTCCTCAAATCTTCTCAATTCCGAAAAAGCTTCTTCTTCTAAATCCTGATTGATAAAAATAAACTGTTCCTGTTGTTGGAAATATTTATTAACCAAGGGGGTGATCAGGAAAGTTTTGGTTAATTGCTGGGTTAATAAAGGAACAATAATTAACAGTAAAATAAACTTGAGAGAAATGGCTGTTTTATAACGAGAATTGCGAAATCTTTTTAAAACTGCCTCCTCCGATTCCTCCGCTTGGGGATCGATTTCCTGCTTAATGCGATTAAAAGTATTGACAAAAGAACGGGGTAAAACTCCCGGTTTTTCCGTAGCTTTTTGGGATTTATTGCTTTTGATCATTTCCTCATCTTCAATACTACCCGCCGCTAAAAAAGAGCGATTTCTGGAAGTCTTATTTTTGGCTGTTTCCTGCTCAAAATTTCTGTTCTGGAGACTTTTGGGACCATCTTCAAGATATTCTTGCCAATAATTACCTTGATATTTTCCGATAACACTATCGATAAACTGAAGTTTTTTCAGACAAACATCTGTGGTGACAGTAATCACCCCATTATTAATTGTCGGTTGATTTGGTCCGAAGGTATTAACGATCGAGCGACTAGCTTTAAACTCCGTCAATCTGACTTTAATTTTTTGCAGATAACCTTTAACTTCTGCGATAAAATAGGAATTAGTGGTACTGCCATAATTCGAGAACTCCGCTGCCACTTTTCGCCCTTGAAAATGCTTGTCTTCTATCTCCTTAATCTTCAAAGCTGCATGATAAGCCTCATCTAAAGAACGTTCAGGAGTTTGTAATAACCATTGATTAACACCTTGCAAAATCCGATTAAGATTCATAGGAAACAATTACTTCCACAAGGAAAAAAGCTAGAGTACCAATCAGTCATCTTAACAAATACAATCGAGAAAAAACGATGTCAATCATACCAATTTGGATCGAAGGTGGGACTCGATCGGGAAAAACCACCGCTTTAGTCGGGGAATTTCGGCGCTGGGTTGTTTCTCAACGTCAGTCCCAGGATTCATTGTATCTCGATCGATCGAAATCATCGCCCCTTTCCCAAACGGTCTTAGTTTTCGCTGCCAACGATGATAACAAACGGGAATTAGCCGATCAATTAGCCCTTGCTGTTAGGGGTAGCTATCCGATTCTCTGCAAAACCCCTTTAGGTTTTCTCACCGATGAAGTCATCCTGTTTTGGCCGTTAATTTTCGAGTCTTTAGGGCTAAAAGCGCAATTTCCCCGCCGATTACGCCCAGAAACGGAACAGGAACTCGCCACCCGTCTCTGGCAACCAGCGATCGCTGAATTCTTCCAGCTTACTAGCATAAATGAATATCGTTTTGTCCGTCAAGTTCTCGATTTGTTACAATTAGCCGGCGCTAGTGGTGTTCCCGCAGAAAAGATACCCGAAAGATTAGCCGACGGATTATCAGAAACAGATTTAAAACGAGTTTTAGCGATTAATGAGCAGGAAACACCAGAAAAAGTGGGAGAATTAATCATTCAATGGCGTGATTGGTCTCTAGAACGTGGTTTATTAAGTTATGGTATCATCTACGAACTCTATTGGCGCTATTTATTTCCTGATAGTCGTTATCAACAGCAACTATTAAAACGCTTCCGGGGAGTTTTTGCGGACGATGTGGACGATTATCCGGCTATTGCCAAGGATTTACTCAGTTTTTTCCTCGATCATGATTGTTTTAGCGTTTTTACCTACAATCCCCAGGGAAAAATTCGCTTAGGATTAACTGCCGATCCCGATTATCTACAAAAATTAGCGGCACGCTGTCAAATTATGCCATTATCTACCACCGACGGGTTAGCTGCTCAGTTTAGCGAGACGGTTCTCTCCTTAATCAGCGACGGTAACTATCTTGGCAATCTTCCCGATCAATTCATCTCCCTGCAAACCACCTCTCGCGCCGAATTGTTACGGAAGACAGCCACAGCTATTATTCAAGCAGTCAAGCAAGGAGCAGTAAAATCCGAAGAAATCGCCGTTATTGCCCCCGGTTTAGACGAAATCGCCCGTTATAGCCTGATGGAAATTTTAACCGGTGCCGGGATACCCGTTCAACCCCTCAACGAACAACGACCCCTGATCAGTTGTCCTCTGATTCGGGCCTTATTGACCCTTCTCGCCCTTGTTTACGCAAATTTGGGGCGTTTAGCCCCCCAAGAGGCCATAGCGGAAATGCTGGTGATTTTTAGCCGTTATTGCTGGGATGAAGAAGAGAATTTAATTCCCGATATCGATCCAATCCGCGCCGGATTAATTGCCGATCATTGTTATCAAGTGCATCCGGAAAATCCTCGTTTATTAGCGATCGAAACTTTTCCCCGTTGGGATCGCTTAGGACAAAAAGCTTGTACTGCCTACGAAAGAATTTGTCACTGGATCGAAGGGATGAAAAAACGGCAGCAGGAAGCGAAACTTTTCCCGATTTTTGTCTTAAATCAAGCGATCGAACAATTATTAAACGATGGGGAAAATTTGCCCTTCGATCACTTGGCAGCTTTACGAGAATTAATGGAAACTGCCCAACATTTTTGGGAGATCGATCGCCGTTTGCGTGAGAGTGAACCCTGTTTTCAAAGTCCCAGCGAAACTATTAGTCAGTTTATCCAACTTTTGCGCCGTGGCACAATTACTGCTAATCCCTATCCCGTGCGACAATTTATTAAATCTTCCTCAGCAGTCACCCTAGGCAATATCTTTCAATATCGTTCTTTTCGTTCTAGTCATCGTTGGCATTTTTGGCTAGATTGTTCCTCTCCACTCTGGGAACAAGGAGGTGCTGCTACTCTTTTTGCTGCGCCGATTTTTTGGCGAGAAAGTCCATATCAACGCTGGACAACAGAAGCAGAATTAGAGGAAAATCAGGCACGTTTACAGAGAGTTTTAAGGGATTTATTGGCACGGGTAAGCGAAAAAGTTATCCTCTGTCACAGTGATTTAGGAGTATCGGGAACCGATCAAACCGGACAACTTTTATCCTTAGTACAAGCGGCAAAAGAATATGATTATAGTATTACTTGAATTATCGGGATTGAAACTTTAGCAAGTATCTAGTGCCGATCCATAAGGAGTCATGCACACATTTCTTTACTTTTTTTGACAAAATCGCCTGTAGACAAGTGAGTAGAAGTATTCCACTTTATTGATTCTGTAGGACAGATTTTGAACGAATCTCTAATTTTGTTAAGCTAACTTAAACCAGCGATTTTAACCAACCGTACCAAGCATCTAAACCTTCTCCAGTGGTAGCGGAAACTTGAAAAACTTTCAGATTGGGATTAACTTGATAGGCGTAATCTAAACAGCGATCGAGGTTAAAATTAACGTAGGGCAGTAGGTCTATTTTTGTCAAGATCATGACTTGAGAAGCGTGGAACATATAGGGATATTTAATCGGTTTATCTTCTCCTTCGGTGACGGAAAGAATGACGACTTTGGCATTTTCTCCCAAATCAAATAAAGCAGGACAAACTAGATTACCGACATTTTCGATCATGACTAAAGAATTCATCGGTGGATCGAGTTCGATTAATCCTCTCTCTACCATTGATGCTTCTAAATGACAACCTGTTCCGGTATTAATTTGGATAACCTGACAACCGGTTTCACTAATTTTTTGGGCATCGTTAGCTGTTGCTTGATCTCCCTCAATGACACTGATAGGAATAGCGGTTTTTAAATCGGCAATTGTGCGAGTTAAAAGGGTAGTTTTTCCCGAACCGGGGGAAGAAACTAGATTAAGGGCAACAGTTTTTCTCCCCTTCAACCAACCACGATTTTGTGCCGCTAACAGATTATTTTTTGCCAGCAGATTTTGCTCAACTTGGAGAATGCTACCATGAATTTGAGCGTGAATTTCCGCAGGATGATGGGGATGCTCATGATCGGGATCGTGATGGCTATGACTAATAACAGTACCATCGGCTAAAATATGTTCATGGGTTCCCGTTTGCGGATTAGTTACCATCACTTCCGAGTTATCAGAACAACCACAGGTTACACACATAAGGATTCTGTCTCCAACGATTTGAGATTTAATTCTTGACCCTGTAAAATGACTATATTGCGACTACCACATCGATCGCAGATTCCGTAGGGATATTCTAGTTCTAGCTCATTTCCGCAATCTTGGCACTGTCCTAAACCAGAAATTTCCAGAATCTCTAACATTGCCCCCTCTATATTAGTACCTTGACAACAGGTATCAAAACAAAAAGCGATCGATTCTGGCATAATTGCCGTTAGTTTACCAATCTCTAACACCACGCGCTTAACTTTCATTCCTCGCGAGTGTTCTAAAGCAAGTTCAATAATATTTTGGGTAATTCCTAGTTCGTGCATTTTCAGTTATCAGTTATCAGGGAACAGGAAACAGGGAGAAGGGAGCAGGGAAATTTCAACTAAAACCCCAAAACCCCAAAACCCCAACTATCTGTTTTTTTAGTTTTCACTTTTTCCTTTAAAACTGTCTCCTGTCTAATTAACATATTCTCGGTAATTGTTCACCGACTAACATATCGAGAATCCTTTTAGTGCCGAAAGCGGTTTTTAAGTAAACTAAATTGGGGGGAGAAGCGACGACTTCCCCGATACAAGCGGCATTTTTACCGTCAGGATGGGAACGCATCACTGCTAAAACGCGATTTTCCGCCTCCGGAGGCACGACAAGGACTAATTTGCCCTCATTTGCCAGATAAAGCGGTTCTAAGCCCAATAATTCGCACATTCCTCGCACTTCTTCCCGGATGGGGATCGCCGTTTCCTGTACCTGTATTCCCACCCCTGAACTTTGGGCGAATTCGTTTAAAACTGTGGCTAATCCGCCTCTAGTGGCATCCCGCATCGCTTTAACTTCCGGGCAAACTGCCAGAATTGCAGAAATTAAAGAATTCAGAGCTTGACAATCGCTTTCGATTGTGCATTGCAGGTCTAATTCGCCCCTGGCCATCAGAATGGCGGTGCCGTGATCCCCCAGAAAACCGTTAATCAAAATGCGATCGCCAACTTGTAAATTATTGGCACTGGAATTGATTCGGGACGGAATTACTCCGACTCCAGAGGTATTAATAAATATTTGATCCCCTTGTCCCCTGGGAACGACTTTTGTATCCCCGGTGACGATTTTTACCGCTGCTTTGTCGGCGGCTATTTTCATGCTGGTAACGATGGTTTTTAGGGTGTCGATAGATAAACCTTCTTCGAGGATAAAACTACAACTGAGATAGAGAGGAATTGCCCCACCGACAGCCAAATCATTAACGGTTCCATTGACTGCTAAACTGCCAATATCACCCCCCGGAAAGAATAGGGGAGAAACCACATAGGAATCGGTGGTAAATGCCAAGCGATCGCCTATTTTAGCCAAATCTTTAATCTCAAATCGGGCTTGATCTTCAAGGGTTGCCAGTAAGTTATTATCAAAGTTATTAACAAATATCTCATTAATTAAATCCCGCATTGCTTTGCCACCACTGCCATGGGAGAGAGTGATATTTGTGTCGGTAATTTTGTGTTTTTTTAATTTTAAAGAAGCTGAAGGAGTGCTAGTCATAAATTTAAGTACAGCAGTTATCTTGATGGTGAGGTAGGAAGTTTTCGTTTTGGGTAGTCGGTGGTCGATACCAAATTAGGTTACACTTTATCCTGAGGAGAAATGCTGTCATAGCCTACTGCTAGATTATCTTAATGGGTTTCTGGTATTTCTCGCACTTTTTCTATAGTTAAGTCCAAAGCTTGAGCAATTTGTTCTACAGTTAAACCTAAAGCCAATAAACGCGGCACAGATTCCAGTTTACCTTCCAGTTTACCTTCCAGTTTACCTTCCAGTTTACCTTCCAGTTTACCTTCCAGTTTACCTTCCAGTTTACCTTCCAGTTTACCTTCCAGTTTACCTTCTTCTCGAACGTCTTGAAAATAACGGGTTTGTTTCAGTTCATCTAAACTAAACATGGCTTCTATCTCCCGGCGACTTAGACGTGGTAATTTATAGATAAGGATCGTTTCTATTAATTGTAGGAGGTTTTGCGGTTGGGTAAATTCAGTTCGCACTCGTTCAATAAGTTGTTTGGCTGTTGCCACTGCTTGATTTTCTTTAGCAATAATTAATTTTATAGTGGCAATACCGAGGGAATCTTGATTAATATCATCTAGTTCATCTAAATATATTCGCGTCACTCTCCCAGATGTCAATAAGTCTTGGTAACGTACAACCTGATCTGATTCTACCCGACGATGGGGATAAATGACCACCCCGTGCCAATCATTGTTAAAAGCAGTTTTACTGAGATATAAGAAGATTTCAGCAAAGAAACGGCCATAAAAATTCTGATCATCTTGAAATTGCACCTCGCAGAAATAAATAGGAATGCTAGGATCGGTAATATTGGGCAAAAATACGCCATCAATACGAAAAGCTAGTGGCTCTTCTGGTTTCTGTGTGGAAACGAGGTCTATACTGATAGAATATCCGCAAAATAGTCCTAAAAGTCTTGTCCAATAAGCACTTCAGGATTCCATAAGCAAAAATTATCAATCAAAGCGGTAATTCTCTGCTTCTCTGGGGGCAAGGTTGATTAATTCAAAGAAAATTGACGGATAAGATTGAAAAAGATCATAAAAAATACTGTCGGTTTTCATGGGGAACTTGTGGTGGTAAGCTCTGCAAAAAATTTTCGCTGTTTTATCCCAATTCCACTAACTTTATCTTACCATGTAGATAGAGAGTTTTCCTGCTAATCATTTTCATTATAGCAGTTATCTTTGCCAAACCAATGCTAAAAGCTAATACCTAAAATAACCGATAAATGATCGAGTCTGAACATCTCCCCCTGGTCAGGGCGCTATAGCTGACAATGAGTCGCTATAATAGAATTCGCCGATCGCTAACTTCTCCCTCGGTAAAATTTCTATGACTGGAAGACTGAACAAGCTACAACAAGATTTAAAGAACATAGAAACGGAAGTGGCAAATTTAGCCGAAAGAATGCGAGAAAAATACCGAATTTATCTTGATTTACTCGGTGAATCTCTCTATAAACAGGCGATCGGGGCAGTGTATTATATATGTACCCGTTACTATGGGGGGGAATTTCTGGCCCTCTCCCACAGCAATCGTCAGAAACTACAAGAGGAGATCAAAGCTCTAGGACAAGAGGCTAAAGCCAGTTTACAGCAATTGGGCGAGCAGAGCTTCGATCGAGGGGCATTTTCAGGGGTAGGATTCTCTAAAAGTCCAGCAGAGACAGTTAACACCCCAGATTTCTTGAAACTTTTTCTAGACAAACGGGAAAATCTAGCCGCAGCTGGAGAGATTAATAACCCCGATATTTTACTTTATTGTTGTCGAGTGCTGGAAAAAAACTGTATCGAGATTCTCAATCATCTCTCTAAACAAATTAATCAGCAACTACAAAAAGCTTATATTCTTCCCCCTCATCTACCCAGTCAAATTATCGATATGGCAATTCAAGCGGGAGAAGAAGGACAATCCCTAGGGGGAGGAAATAATATGTTAAACATTCTAGTGGAAGCTAAAAACCCTGAACCAGAGGAAGAAAAAGATGAAGATGAAGATGATGGGGATGATCATGATTTTTCAAGTGGCAAAGTCACTAAAGTAACGGCGATTCATCTACGAATGGCTGAACTCGAATTTGCTGATACGCGCTTAAGTGTCGAAAGAAATCAAATTCGCTCCCTTTGGGAACAATTAAATCGTCTAGGGGAACAATATCATCGTATTCGCAAAGAATATACTATCGCTCAAGCGGAAGCGGCATGGCGCAGTAGTTGGTACGATTAATCAGTTATAATCAAACAGGGGTATCAGGGAAGCATAATACCGGGAAATTTGGAGTCAAGAGACAATTATGAAAGGGGAAATACCCGACTGGGTGAGATTACAAAAAGCCTTATCTGTAGAAGCGGAAAAAGGTTATCCCGATCTTCAGGGAAATCAGTACCGTTTTAGCGAGTTTTTCTGTCTTAGTTTCGGGGATAATCCTCCCGTGGGAATTTCCACCAGTGAGAGAAATCGCTGGCGAGAATTAGCCCAAAAATTTGCCCAATATTCCCAGTTTAATCCCAGACAAAGACAACAATTAGTCACCGAAACTCGCAATTTTTTGCAACAATTACGGCAAACTTTAGAAGCAGCCCCCACCCCCAAAGAACCAGCTGCGGCGAAAATTATTAATACCACTCCCATCACGGCAAAGGCTAATTCTCCACGGCAAGTTACCCTCGAACAACCCTTGAAATATCTAGCGGAAGTGGGAGAGAGAAAAGCTGGTCTTTTAGAAAAATTAAACCTCCACAAAGTTGAAGATTTATTATATTATTATCCCCGGGATCATATTGATTACAGTCGTCAAGTCAATATCGCTAATTTAACCGAGGGGGAAACGGTAACTTTAGTGGGGAATGTCAAGCGCTGTAATTGTTTTACTAGCCCCAAAAATACCAAGTTAGCTATCTTTGAATTGCTCTTACAGGATCGCACTGGACAGATAAAATTAAACCGTTTTTATGCGGGAACTCGCTATACTAATCGTGCTTGGCAAGAAGGACAAAAAAAACTCTATCCCGTCGGTTCGGTGGTGGCGGTTAGTGGTTTAGTCAAAGCGGGTAAATATGGGTTAACTTTAGAAAATCCTGAATTTGAATTATTAGACAGTTCTGGGGCAAGTATTGAGTCCTTAAAAATCGGGCGTATTCTGCCGGTTTATCCCCTCACCGATGGAGTACCCGCCGACCTAATTAGAAAGGCTGTAGTCGCCGCTTTTGGGGCAGTAGAGGCGATAAAAGATCCCTTGCCTTTCGGTCTCAGAAAACAATACGGATTAATCGATTTAAAAACAGCAATTACTAACATTCATTTCCCTAATAATGCCGAGATTCTCAGTCAAGCGCGACGGCGATTAGTCTTTGATGAATTCTTCTTTTTACAATTGGGGTTTCTGCGGCGGCGGCAACAGTATCGTCAGACACAGAAAAGTGCTATTTTTAGTGCTAATGGTCAATTAATTGATCGATTTAATCAGATAATTCCCTTTCAATTAACTAATGCTCAAAAACGAGTTATTGAGGAAATTTTAGAGGATTTAGATTCTAGCACCCCGATGAATCGTCTTGTGCAGGGGGATGTGGGTTCTGGCAAAACAATTGTCGGAGTTTATGCTATTTTAGCAGCCCTACAATCCGGTTATCAAGCGGCATTAATGGCTCCCACGGAAGTTTTAGCGGAACAACATTATCGTAAGTTAGTTAGCTGGTTTAATCTCTTACATTTACCCGTAGAATTATTAACTGGTTCCACAAAAACCGCTAAAAGGCGAGAAATTCACGCCCAATTAGAGACAGGAGAATTACCACTTTTAGTGGGAACTCATGCCCTAATTCAAGATGCAGTTAATTTCCGCAAATTGGGGTTAGTTGTTATTGATGAACAGCATCGTTTTGGGGTACAACAAAGGGCAAGATTATTAAGCAAAGGAGAGTCTCCCCACGTTTTAACCATGACAGCAACACCGATTCCCCGTACTTTAGCTTTAACCCTGCATGGGGATTTAGATGTGAGTCAAATAGACGAATTACCCCCCGGCAGACAACCGATTCAAACCACCGCTTTAAATGGCAATCAAAGAAGGGCTGCCTATGATTTAATTCGCCGTGAAATTGCCCAAGGCAGACAAGCTTATGTGATTTTTCCCTTGATTGAAGAATCGGAAAAATTAGATGTTAGAGCTGCGGTGGAAGAATATCAAAATTTATCAGAAAAGATTTTTCCTAATTTTAATATCGGTTTACTCCATGGTCGCATGAGTTCCGCCGAAAAAGAGGAAATCTTAACAGCTTTTCGCGATAATATTCTGCAAATTATTGTCTCAACTACAGTTATCGAAGTGGGGGTTGATGTTCCCAATGCCACGGTGATGTTAATTGAAAATGCCGAACGTTTTGGCCTGTCACAATTGCATCAATTACGGGGGCGCGTGGGCAGAGGCTCCCATCAATCCTACTGTTTACTTTTAAGTGGCAGTAATAGTGCTAATTCCCGTCAAAGATTAACGGTTTTGGAACAATCCCAAGATGGCTTTTTTATCTCGGAAATGGATATGCGATTTCGCGGTCCGGGGGAAGTTTTAGGACAACGACAATCGGGTTTACCAGATTTTGCCCTCGCTAGTTTAGTCGAGGATCAAGAGGTGTTAGTTTTGGCTAGAGATGCCGCCGAAAAAATTATGTTAGATGATCCCCATTTAATCACTTTGCCCAATTTGAAACAAGCCTTAGAAGCTAAATATCAACGGATGTTGGGAGCGGATATTTTAACTTGATTTAGATGTTCAGTGATCAGTAAACAGTAATACTAAATCCAGTTATTAAAAACTGATTATTTATTCTCCGTTTTGCATAGCCCATACTCAACGGATTTACTATTACTTCCGATTTTATCACTCAATCCAAGCCTTTGGGGGGTTCTACCCCCCAAACCCCCCGTTGGGGGCGTGGCGCCGCCCCCAAACCCCCCGCGCATTAGTTTTTCGGTGGGTGCATGAGTGCCTCTTCTGATATGTAGCCTATACTCAGTGGATTTAGTATAATCAGTAAACAGTAAACAGCGAAAAGACAGCAGCAAACTGCCATTTGATGAGGCTCACTTAATACATACTGCTCACTCAAAACTCAAAACTCAAAACTCAAAACTCAAAACTCAAAACTTAAAACTTAAAACTCAAATCTGATAACTGATAACTGATAACTGATAACTGATTCAATTAACCAAATTTAATCATTTCTCGTCCTGCCATCACGGGTAATTCCCCTTTTAAAATCGGAATCAATGTCTCGCGAATTCTGTCCGCATCGGGGGGACAACCCGGCATAAAAATATCGATGGGAATGACTTGATGGACCGGCAGCACTTGATCTAATAATTCGGGAACGATACCGGGTTCTTCTGGTAGTTGAGGTGTGTTATCTCCTAACTCTAAATAAGCCCTTTTTAGCACGAGATCGGCAGTTCCTAACATATTTCGCATAGCGGGAACGTTAGCAGTCACGGCGCAATCACCAAAAGAAACGACGGTTTTGGTATTTTGGCGGACTAGATGAATTAGTTCTAAATTGTCCTGATTAGCGATCGCTCCTTCCACTAAACAGACATCGACATTTTCGGGATAGGTTTTCAGATCGCAGCCGACGGGACTATACACCACGTCAACTTTTTCGGCTAATTCTAACAGCCATTCATCCAAATCGAGGAAGGACATATGGCATCCCGAACAACCGGCTAACCAGACAGTAGCGAAGCGAATTTTACTCATAATTTTAATTCCTTGTTTGTTAGGTTTTGGGAATAGTGATTACTAGCTAATAGAAAATCGTCTGATTGCAGAGTGGCGTAGTTTGCTGTCTCGACAAGTTCCTGATTATCTGCAATTAAAGAAAAAAGATCGATACCCTTCCATTCTTGCAAAAATTCACAGATCAGCTGGGGTGTCCAATTTTCACCTCTAAAAAACTTAAATTTTTTCGTGTGGACATTGAGAAAAAAATGCAAGATATTACATTGATCCTGCGCCCCGAAAATAGTCCCTTTGACTGTCCAATTATCCACACTACTGGCGTAATCCTCGATCGCCCGATCTGCCGCCGCCACACGCTCTCGGTATTGATCACAGAATTGACGAAGCATCCGGGGAAATCGCCCAACTTCGGCGAAAAGTTCGATCGCGGACCAAGCTAAATTGGTTGGTTGAGATTGATAATCCACCAGCGATAGACAGCGCTCCAAGGCTTGGAGAAAGATCTGTTCAAGATTTGTATCATTCATAACATTATTGATTCGCTTGACGCAGTAGGGTTGACCAACCATATTGAGCTTGAGCGATTTCGTGAGCAGAAGGCTGATTCATACCCTGATTAATCACTAAATCCGATTCTAAGATTTCGTGTTGTAAAAAGACACAATCGATCTCCGTTCCCTGTCCTCGCGCCATCCTCAACCATGCCTTTGCCATATCAATACTAGGCCAAAATTCATACTGACTGACACCGCCACCGAAAGCGTAGTCCTTTGCTCGTTGAGTTTCCCGAGCAGAAATACCGCAGTAATCGGAAATCAAGCGAATATCTTCATTCATCCCCATAATCTCGTCATACAGAGCCATTTCCGCCCGCAGATACTTGGCATAAATACCTAGATGTCCCCAACGAGCGTTTTGAGAATCTACCATTTTTCGCTAACGCGTCCATTGGTGTTGAGTCCTAGCGTTAACTAAAAATTCCAACTTCGAGCGATCTTCCTCTTTTTCAGAAACGGCGGAACCCTTACGGAATATCGCCCCGGTTGGACAAGCGGCAACACATTTGCCGCAGGAAGTACAGGCAGAAACGCTGCCCCAAGGCTGATCCATTCCCGCAATAATTTTATCTTTTTCGCCGCGATAAGCCAGATCCCAAACGTGCGCCCCTTCAATTTCATCGCAGACTCGCACACAACGGGTACAGAGAACACAACGATTATGATCGATACCGAAAAGATGATGGGAAATATCCACTTCTCGCTTGGGAAAACGATAGGGAAAACGACTATGATCCATACCCACTTCGATGGCTAAATCTTGTAATTCACAGTTACCATTAGCCACACAAACTGCACAAACGTGATTGCCTTCAGCGAATAATAATTCCACCGTCATGCGGCGATATTCTTTCAGTTTTGGGGTATCGGTATGAACCACCATTCCTTCCGCCACCTCCGTTACACAGGCGGGTAATAATTTATTAATACCTTCAATTTCTACCAAACATAAGCGACAGGCGGCCACTTCGGAAACCCCATCGAGATGACAGAGGGCGGGAATTTTTATTCCTACCTGACTAGCTGCCGCCAGAACTCGCGAACCTGCTTCGATCGCTACATCTTTGCCATCAATGCTTAAAGTGATTACGGACATAAAAATTATTCTCCTTGAGGATAATATCCCTCTCCTTCCATAGGCCACGGTTTGCCACCAAAGGTGGGATTTTTACAGAAAGTTTTAACCTAGACAATCGGCTAAGTCTTTTGCGGGGGTGGTAATCGGCTGCAGGTGATAGGTATCGGCGAGGAATTTCAGGACGTTAGGGGAGATAAATGCCGGTAAAGTTGGTCCCAGACGGATATTTTGCATACCTAGATGCAGCAGGGTGAGCAGTACAGCGATCGCTTTTTGTTCGTACCAAGAGATAATTAGGGATAGGGGTATCTCGTTGACGCTAACGTTAAAAGCGTTGGCTAATCCTAGGGCGATTTTGATGGCACTATAGGCATCGTTACATTGTCCCACGTCCATTAGCCGGGGTAATCCTTCGATGCTACCTAATTGTTTGTCGAAAAAGCGGAATTTTCCGCAGGCAAGGGTTAAAACGATACAATCTTCGGGAACTTGTTCCACAAATTCGGTGTAGTAATTGCGATCGGGTTTTGCCCCATCGCAGCCACCAACTAGGAAGAAGTGACGGATTTTACCCTGTTTAAGGGCATCAACCACCGTATCAGCGACACTGAGGACGGTATTGTGGGCAAATCCCACCATTACCTGCCGAGGTTCGCTTATTTCAGTAAATCCGGGCAATGACAGTGCTTTAGCAATCACGGGACTAAAATCGATCGCACCGTCCACTGTTTCTAAACGGTTAATATGGGCATAACCCACAGGTCCGAGGGTAAAGAGTTTACTTTCATAGTTTTCGTGGGGGGGCATGAGACAATTAGTAGTTAAAACTATTGCCCCCGGAAACTTAGCAAATTCTTTAGTTTGATTTTGCCAAGCGGTTCCATAATGACCGTAGAGATGGGGATATTTTTCTTTTAGTTTTGGATAACCGTGAGCGGGTAATAATTCTCCGTGGGTATAGACTGTTATGCCAGTATTGGCAGTTTGTGCCAGTAAAGCTGCCAATTGTTTAATATCATGGCCGGAGACTAAAATGGCTTTACCTAAACGCGGATTTAAGGGAACATTTGTCGGTATGGGATGACCGTAGGTTTCGGTATGACCTTGATCTAATAATTCCATGGCCCGCAGGTTTGCTGCCCCGACTTTTAGACAGATTGCCACCCAATCATTCAGGTTTAAATCCCCCCGATCAATTGCCGCTAAAGTCTCTTGGATAACCTGATAAACTGAGTCATCCTCTTGACCTAATTCCTGAGCGTGGAAAGTATAGGAAGCAAGACCTTTAACTCCGTAGATAGCGGTTAACTTTAGGGAAAAAATATCGATGTCCTGCACTTTTTCAATTAGTTCTAAGGATACTTCTTGACCTTGGCTAACTAGGCTCTCATTAAAATTAGGCTGATAGTTGGCAAGTGCAGACCAGTCCAGGGATCCCAATTGTGCTTTTAAATTTTCCCGAATCTCTAAACAACGCTGAATATAATCGGTAAAACGTCGTTGATCGAAGTTCACATTGGTCATGGTGGCGAAAAGCGACTCACAGGTAAAAATATCGGCTTCGCGAGTAGATATCGCCGCTTCTTTGGCTTTTAAAACTACCGATGCTAATCCCCGCAGACAATAAACTAATAAGTCTTGAACAGCGTTGACTTCGGGACTTTTTCCACAGGCTCCCCACTGATGGCAACCATTACCACTAGCGGTTTGTTCGCATTGTTCACAAAACATAAGTTTTCTCTCTTTTTTTCAGTAGATTGACAGATTGTCGCGATTTGTTCTACTAAGTTCAATCCCGCTTTTTTGAAAGTTATTTATTAGCCTTCACCCGGCAAGAATTATGGATTTTACGACTGGAAAGCTTGTCTTGACAGCCTCTCCTCTCTGAACTATGTTTTTATTCTCTCACTCTTTTTACCATTTGGGTTCTGATTTTATATTTCCTCAAGAATTACCGATTAAACAATTATTTAGTTGTCTTATTTAAATTAAGTATTTTTGGTGATTTTTATGATATAATGAGCGAAATTTTCGATTTTTAGGCGGTCAATTATACTAAATCCCTTGAGTATAGGCTACATATCAAGAGAGGCACTCATGCAAGAGGCAAAGGGGAGAATAAATAATCAGTTTTTGATAACCAGATTTAGTATAATTTCTGATATGTCAAATCAAGAAACTAAACCAGCATCTATTTCTCTGAATGCTAGGAAGCAATCTGTTGATTTTCCTCAAAACCCTGAACAGCCACTTCTAGTTGAAGAATTGGAATGGTCAGAAACCGAGGTCAAAGAATCTTATTATCACCTCCAACACCTTGAAAATGATTGGAATGCACCTAAAATAAATATTTATTACAAGCTTTAATCGAGGTGATTTAAAACTTTGCTTCTAGTCCAGCTTGTTTGCAAATGACATTGGCTGTTACTTTATCAATAGTACGGTATCTTTTAATGGGAATAGTTTTTTCTCCATTGGTATAGATAGAGTGATTCCCGCCTTCCCTGAGAAGATAAAAACCATTTTCTTCAAAATATTTGATTAGATCTCTGCGTTTTACTGACATCTTAAATACTTAGATAAATTGATTCTAACAAGCATTCTTCTAGAGGAATCGGTTGGTTTTGTTGTTGATAGGCTAAAATCATTTCAAAGAGAGCATCTTTGAGCATTTCTCGACATTCTTCTAAGGTTGCTCCTTCGGTAATCACTTCTGGCCATTCTATCAGTTGTCCCATGTAACCAGAGGGAATTTTTGTATATTTAGCAGTATATTGATTGAGCATAGTTATCTCTTTTTTTATCTACTTAACTTAGCAATGATTGAAACCGCTCATCTCCCCGAATCTGCTCAAAATCTTGATCCGTTTTCGCCATATCTTGATATTCGGTATGGAGGTTGTCAGTCAGGAATTATTGCATCAATCATTTCTCTCCGATTCTTGCGATAAATATAGAAATCGCTATCTAAAGTTAACACAGAACTGCTTTCAATTAATTCAGTCATCCTCACCAAACAAGCATCAGCAAAAGACATGGGAACGGATTGATAACGCTGTCTTAACTCTCGGATGACTTTGACTTCATCATTTAGGCTAAAATCTATTTTAATTGTTCCCCGTTCAATTAAAGACATTATTGCATCTTCACTCCCATAAACATCTTGTAAAATAAAACAGGATTCAGTGATAACTGCCTCACAAGTTAATAAAGGTTTGGCAACTTTTTCCCATTGCTGAATTGCCCAATTGTGATAATTATCACTCCGGTCGAGAACGGCGACTAAGACCCCCGTATCTAGAATTACTCTTTTAAGCATATTAGACTAGATGCTTTTTTTTAAATTCCCTCTTTTTTAGGGATAAATCTCCTTTACCACTGTCTAAACACCCCACTAAGTCTCCGGCTGATTCTAAAGCAGAAATTTCTCTTTCTTCCTCATGAATTGCTGTCTTATCTGCTTTAAGTTGCAAAAATTCAATAAACTCTATTACTTGTTGTTGTTGTTGTGGGTTGAGGGTTTGCAGTTTTTCTAAAATGGTTTGTTGGTGGGTGGTTGCCAGTGTCATAGCAATTGTTCTCCTGATAGGATAGAAAGTTGTGACTTAAGAGTTATTATACCCTAATTCTGATGATAGGATTGCTTTCGACATAGATAGTTATCTCTTTTTGGGTTTTCTTAACTTAGCAATGATTGAAACCGCTCATCTCCCCGAATCTGCTCAAAATCCTTATCCGTTTTCGCCATATCTTGATATTCGACATCAAGATTGATGGCGCGTTGTAAGTTTCCTAAGATTTAATAATGTTCTGGCAATATATTTTAGCTGTTGCTACTGAGATAACAGATTGACAACTAATCAAAAAGTTCATACCTAATAAACCATCTACCCGCAAAACTGCTGGAATATTGTAGGCCATAACTTCAAAATTTTTGAGAAGTTGTCCTATACAATTAAACCAAGCAATTTGAATTATAGGTATCGGAGGGGTAGTTCCTTTGCCAGTTACTATTGTTTGCTTGCTTTGAGGATTATTTAGATTGTAACCTAAATCTTCTAAGATTTTGACAGGCAATATTGTCATACTAGAGCCTGTATCAACCAATAAAGTAACTCGATAAAAATCTCCCTTATTTATTCCGCCAATCATGGCATTAATTTTAAACAAATTTTGACCATGACGCAGCAATGACTGAGGTTTATTATAAGTCATATAATCACCACTATATTATCAGGAATAATGCCAGTGTATTCAATAGCTACTGGTTGTCCTTGTCGTAAAGAAAGTTGATTATAAACTTCATCTCTGTTGGCTGAATGGGTTAAAACTTGTCCTTGAATAACATTAAGTTCCTCATCTAGTTCAGGATTGAGGATTAGTACCCATTGCTCCGGATAAAACTGACAGATTTCTTGTCTGCTTAGAAGATTTGGACTTTCTGTTTGAGATAGGGTAGTAGCTTTCATAATTGTTAATTATTTAAAGTTAAATTGTCTTACTTAATTATACTATAAACAGAGTTATTCGTCAATATTAACCAACAATCTCTGAAACCGCTCATCTCCCCGAATCTGCTCAAAATCTTGATCCGTTTTCGCCATATCCTGATATTCGACATCAAGATTGATGGCGCGTTGTAAGTTTTCGATAGCTAATTCTACATTGTTTTGTAAGCCATAACAAACAGCTTTATTGTAGTAAGCATTAGCATCATTTGAATTAATTTTAATAGATCGATCAAAAGATTCTAGTGCATCTTTATATCGTCCCATACAAGTTAAAGCATATCCTCGATTATCCCAAGCTTCATGGTAATCGGGTTTAATTTCTAAAGCTCGATCGTAAGATGCGATCGCTTCTTCATACCTTCCTAAGTCATCTAACGCACTCCCTCGGTTGTACCAAGCTTCATGAAAATCGGGTTTAATTTCTAAAGCTTGATCGTAAGATGCGATCGCTTCTTCATACCTTCCTAAGTTATCTAACGCAATCCCTCGGTTGTACCAAGCTTCATGGAAATCGGGTTTAATTTCTAAAGCTCGATCGTAAGATGCGATCGCTTCTTCATACCTTCCTAAGTTATCTAACGCAATCCCTCGGTTGTTCCAAGCTTGATGGTCATCGGGTTTAATTTCTAAAGCTTGATCGTAGGATGCGATCGCTTCTTCATACCTTCCTAAGTCATCTAACGCACTCCCTCGGTTGTGCCAAGCTTCATGAAAATCGGGTTTAATTTCTAAAGCTTGATCAAAGGATGCGATCGCTTCTTCATACCTTCCTAAGTTACCTAACGCAATCCCTCGGTTTGTCCAAGCATCATGGTAATCGGGTTTAATTTCTAAAGCTTTGTCGTAGGATGCGATCGCTTCTTCATACCTTCCTAAGTTACCTAACGCAAACCCTCGGTTGTGCCAAGCTTCATGCTTATCGGGTTTAATTTCTAAAGCTCGATCGTAGGATGCGATCGCTTCTTCATACCTTCCTAAGTTATGCAATTCAAACCCTCGGTTGTTCCAAGCTTCATGGTCATCGGGTTTAATTTCTAAAGCTTGATCGTAGGATGGTAAATCGGGTTTAATTTCTAAAGCTCGATCGTAGGATGCGATCGCTTGTTCATCCCTTCCTAAATTACCTAACGCAATCCCTCGGTTGTACCAAGCTTCATGCTTATCGGGTTTAATTTCTAAAGCTTGATCAAAGTATGCGATCGCTTCTTCATACCTTCCTAAATTACCCAACGCAACCCCTCGGTTGTTCCAAGCATCAGGGTAATCGGGTTTAAATTCTAAAGCTCGATCGTAGGATGCGATCGCTTCTTCATACCTTCCTAAGTTATCTAACGCATTCCCTCGGTTGTACCAAGCTTCATGGTAATCGGGTTTAATTTCTAAAGCTTGATCGTAGGATGCGATCGCTTGTTCGTATTCTTTTCCCATTGCATGAATTAAACCTTTTTCATGCCACAATTGAGATGCTCGAACAGGATCGAGAGATGGGGAATCGCTTAAATAGGCCTTAATTTCGGCTAACTTTTCCTGTCGTTGTTGGGGAGTGAATTGCTGATAGGTATCGAGATCGCTGTCTAAATAAACCAGTCTTCTAATTTCTCTTTCCAATATGTCCTTATCGGTCGGAAATTCATAAACTCCCGAATACCAATCAAAAAAATCCGACGCACGACGAATAAAATACCGCAAGGCAAATTCCGGCAATAAGAATACTAAAGTAAAGGGAAATTGCCGCTCAAATCGCTCACGGGATAGGTTTAAATAGCCTAAAATCTTAGGAACTCCGGCCCAGGTTCCTCCATAAACTGGACTTTGACTCGACAAGAAATAGCCTTGACTTTCCGCTTCTTCGTAGCGCAGTAGTGCATTTTCTAAACCTCGCACAAAAAGAATGTTTAGATTGGTATAATTTGGTAGATCGACAATTTTCTCATACAAATTATCGGTTTCTGAATCAAGTTGCAGGACTTGAATATTTTTATTGGGTAAATCTTGACTGATTCCCCGAATAATCTCATCAGCTTGCACGGGAGAACAGCGAACAAAGAGTAAATTAAAGCCATTTTTTCGTCTGAGCGACCGCAGTAATGTTTGATAGGATTCTGCTGCTGTTAGGGGTTGCTCTTCTAGCAATCCTTCAAAATCCGATTCCTGAGAGTTAGTTAAGGGTTTTACTTTTTGGTTTGTCATTATTATATGTAGCTGTATTCAGAGTTATGAGGTACAATGATTTTCTTACCTGTTCCCTGTTTCCCGCTCCCCATTCATAATTCATCATTAAACTCCTTAATTTCGGTAATTAAAGGATGCACATCATACCAACTTTTTAACTCTGCATCTGCATCAAAATAAGCATATTGTAAAACACAACGATTGAATAATAATTTACGATGGGCTTCATCATTTTGAATTTCGTTGGTAAGATGTACCTTAGCCAGAATTTTCCACTGCTCGTGTTCTACTGTTCTCCGATAGACATCTCTAGCTTGGGTTATTGCTCTTTGAGCAGCTTTTGCGGTAATGGGTAAAGCATCCACATGATCTAAAGCGGTTTGCATTAATAAAATTAAGTTTCGTACATGACCTCCAGTCATTAAACATAATCGCTCCAGAACTTCTTGACTTTCAAAAATATCTGTTTCTAGCTTTTTCGTTGGTAAAAATTGCTGGGTTCTTTTCTCAATAATAGCCTTAATTTTTGCTATACCATCAGGATTAATAGTACGATCAGGATTGCGGAGCATAATCATCGGTAAAACCATCGGGTCATTATCATAAATATCGCGTAGATCATTGGCCCGATTAGAATAGGCCATTGAAATAGGTATAGTATAAATCAAATGACAATTTAACCCCTTTAATTGATCGGCTCGATCTAAAAAAATCTCATCATGATTAGTTTTATGATCTCGCCGATTTATTGGTACAATGCGATCTAAGTTATCAACAATTACCACTAATTTTTTTGAATCATCTAAGACAGTTTTGCTATTATCAATAAACTCATTTAGTGCTGTTAACAGCGTAACAGTATGAGGATTAATTTTATTTCTTATTTCTTGTCTTTGACTGGGAATTGCCCGAATCGCTGCAGACAATTTACCAAAATATTTAATTAAATCCCCTGTTTCTAGTTTAACATCTTCAACTTTAATCTCTGTTAAAGCTAAATCAATTAAATCCTGCCAACGGGATTTAATCCAGTTTTTTAAGGGGGTTGAATTAGCCTGTTTTAGTTGTTCTAATAAATGGCGCGTACAGGCAATGAGAATATCTGTATATTGAGCATCTTCTGGATCGATATCATCTTCATCTGCCGCAAAATAAACAACAAAACAATTTGTTTGCTCTAGATATTTTTTCAGGCGCAATAATTCCGTGGATTTCCCCCCTCCTCGATGTCCTGTGTAGAGTTGATGGGTGTAGTCTGTTGGCAGCGCACGAATAATTTTTCTGCCTAAATCTAGACGGACATCGGCATCCGCTCTCACTGCTTTTAGATCTACATAAAAGGGACTATCGGCAGGTAAAGGAACTGGTTTAAAGGCATGAGCAAGATTAGCGATTAATTGTTCAGACATAGGCGACGATAGCTTGATTGATGTCATTATTATAACAATACTTATTTACAAGATGTTATACCAAATCCGCTTTTAATATTACGATGAACTCCCGATCGAACTTCAAAAACCCAGTTAGGGATTTTTCTCCCACTTCCCACTCCCGATTAAAATTGAATTTCACTCATATCTAGGGATAAAAAGCGATCGAGTCCTAAATACATCCAATAAATAGAGTTTGGGGATTCCTGAATAGTTTTTTGAAATCCCAAGGCTGCGGCTAATTTCTCATAATCGGGATGGATAATCAAGGTATGTAAATCGCAGAGATTAGGAAAATCTAAGGTCATTCTCTGGAGAGTTTTTTGGGCATCTTGCAGGAAGATTAAACGATATTTCTCTAAATAATTAGCATCAATCATCCAACTGCGAATAAATACCGAAAGACAATTTTCATCTCCCACGGATGCCATTTTAAAAGGATCCTGTTCGTTGATCGCACTTAGATGTAAACTCTTGTTAGGAGAGGTAAAAAAATTCGCTTCCGACTCGTTTGCAGTGGGATAGAGGAGATAAAAACCGACGGGATTAAGATTATCTACCCGACGCAAAACTCGCATACCTGTAGTGTAATCTTTTGCCCAACCCCGCAACAGACGAGAAATGCGATGGGGAATTGCCTCAGCATTGCGATTCATCCAGTTATAATTGCCTGTCAGCAAGTTAGCCACAGGAATCGCATCACAACGGGGATTAAATTGATCTAATTGCAATTCTACAGATGATTCTGAGCTATCAGGCTCTAAAATCCCCGCAATTGGTTTGATTTTAACTCTGGTTGTGTTGCCGTCAAAAATTTTTTCGATTAAACCAAGGGCTGCTAATTTATCTAACATCATACCAGCAGAGCGATCGCTGCCCTGGTCCTGATCCTGATAAAATAAATCCGATGCTTGTCGATGGGTACAGATAATGGCAGTGGTGGGAAAAATTAACTGGGATAAAGGGGGTTTTACCTGTCCCTCGTTGGCGATCGCATAAATCCAGAGACGCAGAAAACAAGTGGCACGCACCCGGGTTAATCCTACTTTCCCCACCAAGCGATCGATCATCTGTTCTTGTTTTTCCCAAGAATACCAAATTTTCAGATGTTTAATCTCCATCTTTTTGGTCCTAGATTCT